>Ga0335079_10000057_pt1 | contig 128883 bp, 113 predicted proteins | sample Lox_Sample_33_FD_206719 | JGI IMG/M metagenome (GOLD analysis project Ga0335079, IMG submission 206719) | Soil microbial communities from Loxahatchee National Wildlife Refuge, Florida, United States - Lox_Sample_3.3 | ecosystem: Environmental > Terrestrial > Soil > Wetlands | place: USA... | reverse complement strand
CTATCTGATCGCCGGCAACGGGCCCGCTGTGATCCTGCTGCATGGATACACTCAGACCTCGCGCATGTGGCGGCCGTTGTTTCCGTTGCTATCGGACAAGTTCACTGTGATTGCGCCTGACCTGCCCGGAATTGGCGACTCGGAAATTCCGAAGGATGGGCTGGACATGAAGACGGCTGCGATCAGGATTCACTCGTTGGCGCAATCCCTTCATGTCACACAGACGCGCGTCGTCGGACACGACATCGGTCTCATGGTGGCGTACGCATATGCTGCGATGTACCCAGACGAAGTTGCAAAGCTGGTTGTTATGGATGCATTCCTGCCTGGCGTGGAGGGCTGGGAGCCTTATTACAACAATCCCAATCTGTGGCACTTTCGGTTTCATGGAAAATATCCGGAAGCCTTAGTAGAGGGACGGGAGAACATTTACTTCGCTTATTTCTGGAACGAACTTGCAGCTGACAAGAACCGTTCGGTTCCGGAATCCGACCGAGCGGCTTACGTCGCCGCATATTCAGGGCCGGGCCGGATGCGAAGTGGTTGGGCCTACTTTGCAGCTTGGCCGGAGACGGCCAAAGACTTCTCCGAGTTCGCAAAAACAAAACTGACGATGCCGGTACTCGCGATCGCGGGGGAGAAAGCAAGCGCTGGCACGCTCTTTCCCCAAATGAAACTCGTTGCTACTGATGTCACAGTTGTGGGACTGAATGACACGGGGCACTGGCTGATGGAAGAGCGGCCTCAGCAGACGATGGATGCTCTCATCAAATTTCTATAGCTCCGTGAAGCAGGGCCTAAAGTGACTTGGGATCTCAAAGCCGGAGGGCGACAGGTGCTCAGACAAGTAGGGCTTGCTTTCGTATTTTTATGTGCGGCTTCTGCTGCGACTACGTCATCTCTCCGCCAGATGCGCATGACGCCAGACGAGGTGATCAAGGGTGGAGAAGGTGACAGCCAAATTGGCAGCTCCAAACTTGCTGGAGTTCATACGAGGATTCTTTTCGGCGATCCCTCGAAAGAGGGCTTCTATTCAATTCTGCTGTTTGTTCCGCCTCACACTACGATCCAGGCACACTCGCATCGAGACGATCGGATGGCAGCGGTGGTTTCGGGCGAATGGCATTTCGGATACGGCGAGCATTTCGATGGCAACTCATTGAAGCTACTTCGTGCAGGTAGTGTGTATTCGGAACCTGGGCGTATAAATCATTTTGCGAGAACGGCAGGAGACGTGGTTGTTGTCGAAATCTCTGGTTATGGCCCTACGGATACGCAATACTTCAATCCAGCGGATGATCCCGAGAAGAAATGAGGGCAGCACGGATTCATAGTTTCGGCGGACCAGAAGTGATCGTGGTCGAAGATGTGCCGCGTCCGACACCGGAGGCGGGAGAAATCCTGGTGCGGGTGGAAGCGTCAGGCGTCGGCCCCTGGGATGCGCTCATCCGGGAGGGAAAGAGCAAAGTTAGCCCGAAGCCGCCTCTCACGCTTGGTTCCGATCTTTCGGGGATCGTGGAAGAAATCGGGCCCGGCGTTAAAAGCTTCAGGAAGGGAGATGAGGTTTACGGCGTCACAAATTCGCATTTTTGTGGGGCGAATGCGGGGCACGCGATTGCATACGCTGGCATGGTCGCCCTCAAGCCGAAGCGATTGAGTCATTTTGAGTCTGCGTCTGTTCCCGTAGTCGCGGTTACTGCTTGGCAGATGCTCAACGAATACGGCAAAGGCGAGCCAGGTCAAACTGTCATGATCCTGGGAGCCGCGGGCAATGTGGGTGCGTATGCTGTCCAACTTGCGGCAAGAACCGGAATGCGCGTGATTTCGGTAGTGAGCGCGGACGATATGGATTATGTGAGTGGCCTCGGAAGCGAGAGGGTTCTGAACTACAAGACAGAGAGATTTGAGAACGCAGCGCAGACAGCCGATCTGGTGTTGGACTTGGTGGGTGGAGAGACCGCCCATCGCGCTGCTGAGGTCGTCAAGCCGGGCGGGACAGTAGTGTCGGTTGTGGCATCTGATCCGCCGACCAGACGATCCGACGTGCGATCGGCGTTTTTCTATGCTGAAGTGACAACCGCACGACTCGATACGATGACCGCATTGCTTGATCGGCACGAGATATCCCTGCTAGTGGGGACCGTCTTGCCTTTGGAAGACATACGATCTGCTCATAAGATGTTGGGAGGTGCATCGCATGTACGAGGGAAGATTGTGTTGGGGCGTGCCTAATAATCGTGTGCGTGGCTAGATGGAAGCGCCCCATCCATCTACCGGGGATGAGAGCGTCCTTTCCTTTCAACAACTTACCTCCATCCAATCCCCCCATTCCCCACTAAACCCCGATTTTGCACCGTTTATTGGATAATGCTGCCCTATCCCGAACAGGTCCAATAGCATAAGGTTCAGAAACCACCCAGGAAAAAGTGTACGTAGCCGGGTTCAATGCCGGCGTTCCCGGGACGCCAGCAGTCAGTTTGGGTGAGAGTTTTCCAGGTTCATCCAAAAGCGAAGGCCAAGAGCAGATTTCTCACGGCGAAAGCCGTTCGGAATGACAGGGGTAAGGTGCATTCCCTACGGTGAAGCTGTTCGGAATGACTGCTTTAGAGCAGCAACAGGGTTTGAAGTAGTCGAAGGGATAGCACTTGTCATCGTAGAAAGTGCGCTGTCCCAATAGAAAAGCAGGCTCAGAGCTCATGGCTCAGGGCTTATTGCTTACGAGGAGCGAAGAGCAATCATGCACAAGCCAGTCAAGTACGTGGAAAAAGCAGTCGTCGTTGCTGCCAAGGGCGCATGGGCTGTGTTCGATCGTTTGAACCGCGTCAGCCCCAACCCGTCCCCTACGCCGAAGTGGTCCGACAAGCCTCTGCTCAAGTCGTACGAAAAGTCCAAGCCTCCGCTCGGCTGGCCGCGCAGCACCGATTCGCTCTGCCCGAAGTGTGTCCCTGAAATCCGCCAGCAGATTCTCGACGGACATCTGCCGCATGAAGTGCTCATGAACGAGAAGGTCGGCGAAATCAAAGCGACCATCGTCGAGCGCGACGGCAAGATCCTGATGGTGAAGGATTGCCCCAAGCACGGTCACTTCGAAGACGTGATGTCGATCGACACCGAATTCTCGAAGCATCTTGAAGACGTCTTCCCGGGCCGCGACATTCGCGCGCACAATGATGAGCACCTGCACCATCACGGATCGTCCACAGTGAAGTATGGACGCGGCGCCGTGCTCACGATCGATCTGACCAACCGCTGCAACATGATGTGCGATCCCTGCTTCATGGACGCGAACCAGGTTGGGTTTGTCCACGAACTCACGTGGGACGAAATCAAGACGATGCTGGACAACGCCATCACCATCAAGCCGCGCCGGCAGATGTCGGTGCAGTTCTCCGGTGGCGAGCCGACTCTGTCGCCGTACTTCCTCGATGCGGTTCGCTATGCCCGCAAGGTTGGATACAACTCGGTGCAGGCCGCGACCAACGGCATCGAGTTCGCTAAGAGCTTTGAATTCGCGCAGCAGGCGGTTGAAGCCGGCATGCGCTATGCGTACCTGCAGTTCGACGGAATCGGCAACGCCGCCAACGCGCACCGCGCCGTTGGCAACTTGTTCGACGTCAAGCTGAAGGCGATCGAGAACCTGCACAAGGCGGGATGCGAGATCGTTCCGGTCATCACGATCGTGAACGGCATTAATAACGAGCAGGTCGGACGCATCATCAAGTTCGCCCTCGACAATCCGAAGACGATCAGCTTCCTGAGCTTCCAGCCGGTCAGCTTTACCGGCCGCGACGAAGCTGTTACGGACGAACGCCGCCAGGCGCAGCGCTATACGCTGAGCCACCTGGCGCACGACGTAAAGAATCAGACAGGTCTTGGCGAGCCCGCGCGCGACTGGTTCCCGATCAGCTTCATGGGAACGTTCAGTGACTGGGCCGACCTGATGCACGCAAAGGATCAAAACAACGACTGGGGCCAGCTGTCATGTGGCTGCCACCCGAATTGCGGGACGGGCATGGCCGTCATGATCGATAAGGAAACGAAGGAAGCCGTGCCGGTCACCGCGTTCTTGCATGGCGACCAACTGGCGAAGGACATTGCCAAGGTCAACGACGCGGCTCGTGGAAAGTTCTGGACGGGCGTTGGCATGGCGTTGTGCCTGATGAAGAACTACGATCCGTATCAGTCGCCGACGCACTTCAAGCTGATGGACTTGCTGAAGAAGTTCGATAAGAACTATCACATTTCGGGCAAGGACTACGGCAAGGTAGGCGGGGACCGCACGATTGACGACGTGATGAAGCGGCGTACGACCGACCGCTGGAACTTCCTGTTCATCGCGGGCATGTGGTTCCAGGATCTGTTCAACTACGACTTCCGCCGGACCGAGCAGTGCATCATTCCGTACGCGACGCAGGAAGGCGAAATTTCGTTCTGCGCTTACAACACGGGCGTGGGATGGCGCAACATCATCGAGAAGATGCACATGACCGCCACGCTCACCAAGTGGTACGAAGAGCACGGACGTCACGAGATCTTTGCGGGCGGCAAGAAGGTGAAGATGGATGAGCCGGCAACGGCCACCGAGTACCTGAAGCTGCGCGAAGAGATCGTCACCAACGAACTGCAGCACGATCTCGACAAGCTGGGCATCGCGAAGACAGCGCGCGAAGAGAAAAAGCGCGCGCGCGACGCGAAAGCTGCCGAGGCGCGTGGTCCGCAGAAGAACGACGACGCGTACAACGCCCGCATGGCGTCTTTGTATCGCGAAGTCGTGCTGAAAGAGAAGCCGGTGCAGTCGCAGGACGGATTCATTCCGCTCGGCGCGCTGTCGAAACCAAACGGCAATGGCAACGGTTCTCAGGCGACCGAGACCAAGCCGGAACTGGCTGAGCCGGTGGCGGGAGACTAAGAGCAGCTCTCAGTCGCCAGTTCTCAGTACTCAGTTTGAATGGGCCGCCTGTGGGCGGCCCTTAGTTTTTTCTCGGTGCGATGACTGCCCTAGAAATTTAAACGCACTGCAAGCTGGACTTGCCTCGCTGGCGCAACGTAATTCGGAGTTCCGAACGTCGGGTTAGCGGGACTGGTTACACCGTCTCCGAAGTTGTGAGGAACCTGCCCGAGGAACGTAGCTGCTCCATAGACGGTATCGATGCCATTTACGTTTTGCCGATTGAACAGATTAAAAACTTCGCCGCTGACCTCAACGTTCATCTTTTCGCCGACGGTGATGACCCGCTGCAGGCGCACATCTGTAGTGTAGGAAGGATCTCCGGAGTACGTATTGCGGCCAATCGTGCCAACGCGATCGGAAAATGGGAACTGATCGCCATTCACATCAAATCCTGCAAAGATGGAGTAGTGCCGCGGACTCTGCAATGAATTCAGCATGGAGAATTTGAAATGCCGTAAGACTGGGTTCCAAGTGCCGGGCGACTCTCCGATGAAGCTCAGCACCAGGCGATGGCGGACGTCGTTCTCGCCCAGTCCCCGGTCCCGCCAGGGATGCAGGTAATCCATCGGGGAATCTGTGAGTTGGACGTCCGTGGCAAGATCGATCGACTTGGAAAACGTATAGTTCCCCAACAGGCTATAGTGCTGCGCCAATGGCTTACGCACGCTGAGAGTTCCGGCATGGTAGATGGAATATCCCTTGGGATTCGCTTCCAAAACAAAGCCGAAGTTTGGATCGGCGGGAGTGAAGGCTTGCACTCCTGACGGAGTGGTGCCGCTCGGAATTCCGTTGATGCTGTAGTAAACGGGCAAACCTAGCGCATGCACAAACTGGTATCCCGCCGAGATATACAGATCTTTTCCCACCTCGTTTTCGACTTCCAGGCTGGCTTGCTCGGCGTATTCGTTGGGGAACTTGCGTTTGAGGTATCCCAGGGGGAATTGCAGTAGCTGAGATGGATCGGGATAGGCACCGTTATGAGTGAAATTGCTGAACGCCTGGCTCGCCAACACCGGCCCCGGTACTCCAACAATGCCAGATGCTCCGAAGCCCACGAGTTGATTCGCAGGATCAGCAAACTCGGGCAAGATGGGCTGTTGCATGTTGGTGAATGCTGACGCTCCCTGCCAACAAACCAAAAGGTCGCTGTAGTCGAAGGGGCCGGTGAACAGGCCGAATCCGGCGCGGACGACGCCTTTTTGCTGGCGGAACGAATATGCGATGCCCGCGCGAGGCTGCAGGTTCCCGTAGTTGATGGAATTCAGCTTGCCGATGACCCGAACGTCCCCGGCCGACGGGAGAAAGTCCAAATCGTATCTCAGTCCCAGAGTGAGCGTCAGATTTGGCCGCGCTTTCCATTGGTCTTGGACATACGCAGAGGCGAGTTGGTGAAGGAACTTCAGGTTCGTGCTGTCGGTGAAGGCCGCCGCCGCGGGACCGGCATACAGCCCCGTTTCGAAAGGCAGAGTCCGCGAGGGAATCTGCTGGCCGAAATAAGAGCGTGGCTCGAGGAATAGAAACTCCACGGGAGTTCCGGGGCCGAAGGGCGGAGCATCAAAAGGCGCGGCTCCGAAGAAACTCTGAGGAGTAAAGATGCCGGCTCCCGGGGAGAAAAAATTGGTCTTGGCGGTGATCCAGACCGGTTCGAAGTCGCCGCCAAACTTGATTGAGTGATTCCCGCGAATGTAGGTGAGGTTCTCCGCAACCTGAAAGTGTTGCTCGGTGTATGCATGAACGCCACCCTGGATACCTCCGGAGCTGAACAGGTCGGAGACCAGGAGGGCGGGCTCGAAGCCAGATCCTACAGGATTGAGTTGGAAGGTCCGGCGTGCAAAGTTCAGCTGGGTTTCTGAAGTCGAGTGGGAGGCGATTACGTGAAGGACGTTGAGGTAGAGCGTCTGATCTCGAAGCGGATTGTTCCGGTAAAAGGATGGAAGCCCCTGCCCCGGGGCTGCGCCGGGAATGTGCTGCTTACGGCTGTCGTTGAACAGATATCCGACGTCGAGCGTGGTCTTTTCGCTCAGAACAGTATTCTCTTTGGCAAACAGCTTGTCGTAGTCATCGATCTGCAGGATTGATCTCAGATTCTCCGGTTGTAGGCCGAGAAGTTCTTTCACCTGATTGATGCTGGGTGTGCCGGGGCCGAGGCAGCCCGGGTTGTCCGTGCAATTGAGAATGAAGGAAGAATAGAGCGGAGATTCAGCGCGGCGTTGCCCTTCATATCCCAGGAAAAAGAACTTCTTGTCCCGCGCGATGGGGCCTCCGACATTGGCTCCGAATTGATTGAAGCGCAGCGTATTGAATCCGGGTGCCGACAGGAGATTGTTAGAATCCATCTTGTTATTGCGGAAGAATTCGTAGGCCGAGCCATGCAATGCATTGGCTCCGGATTTCGTGATCGTGTTCACGACGGCACCGAGATTGCGTCCGTGGTCTGCTGTATCCGGGCTGTTGGCTACACGGAATTCACGCACCCAATCCTGCGACGGGCTTACGCGCTGCACGCCGGAAATGCTTGTGGTGTAGTCCATTCCGTCAAGAGCGAAGAATGCGCTGTGCGTTTCTCGCAGCCCGCCAAAACTCAGCTCCAGGACCGTCTCTTGAAAGGGCGATTGTGCCCCGACCGCCGTGTTCCTTGCGACGTTCGCGCCGGGCGTCAGCAAGACAAAGTCGATGAAGTCCCGGCCCGAGATCGGAAGCTCGGAGATGGAGGTGGTGCCGATAACCTGGCTGACCTCGGATTTTTGCGTATCGATTCCAGATGCAATTTCTTGAACGTCGACGGTTTCGCGCCGGGCCTTGATCCCGAGCGAAACGGAGAGTGATGCGTTCTGTCCGACCGAGACGGTGAGCTTCGAGTGGAACGGGCTGAATTGATCAGATTCGACAATGAGTTCGTAAGCGCCGGCGGGCAATCCCGGGATGACAGCCACACCTGTAGCGGACGACGTCTCGCTGCGTCTGGCACTCGTTTCTTCGCTGCGCACGGTAACGTGAGCCTGCGAGATTGCCCCGCCCGACGGATCAGTCACAGTTACGTTCAGCGTGGCTAACTGCTGTGCGGACGAAGGAAGAATCAAGAAAATCGGCAAGCAGAAAATCGGCGCAACCACTATCCAGATGGCTCGTTTCAATTTGTCCCCACAGATGTGATTGCCAGAAGTTGTTGCACGTGGCTTCCCAGCAGCGTTCGGAACGATGGGCCAAGTTACTTGCGCATAACGAACGGCGGCAATAACGAAAATACACTATGGGGATTGAAACAATCGGCAGGAGCCCTGAACCGCGGCAACTGGCGGGCTTTGACGAAGGCGGACGATGACGCTATTTATGTTGTCCTCCTGAAGCCCGCAAAAAAACGCGGGCTTCAGGAGGACAAGACTAAGAGATGGCGCGAATCGCCGCGTGTGCGGGCGTCGTTCTTCTTGGTGACAACGTTGCTTCTACTGCGGTTGCGCGGTTGGGGTCGTTACTGCTTTCTTCTGCTTAGCCTGGCGGGCGGCGTCTCCCAACGACATCTGAGAATCGGTGCCGACCTGCTCATCACTCAGGACGACTTCGCGAACAGGCGGATCTTCTGTTGTCTGCTGGGCAGTCTGAAGCTTTGCTGCCGGATGTGCTTGCGGCGCGGCCGGTGCTGCGGCGACAGCAGGTGTTTCAAACTTGGCTTCTTCCACCGAGACGCGGGTTTTATCCACGACTTTATCGATATCCAGAGGTTTCAGCTTGCTTGACGTCAACTCATAGCGGCCCTGCTCGGGAGCGGTGAGCGACAATCGGCCGTGTCCCTTGAGCATTCCAGTCGCAATGTCGACGCGGATGAAGTATTCCTGCCCGGCTTTGAGATCGAGGGCGACGCCCGACTGGGCATCGTTGGATCGAAAGCTGTGATTTCCGGGCTCGACACGGACCAGGAAGTATCTTCCATTCTCCATCCGTGCAAGCTGTGCTTCATCGCAGAACACTGAAGGAGACAGGCCACTCCCTACGAATTGTTTGTAGCGGTACACATAAACGAGAGCTTTGTTCTGGTTGGGGGCCGGGCTTTGAGGCGCAGCGGCCGACTGTGCCACTGAAAACACATTGGCGACTGCCAGTAGGAAAGTAGCAACGCGAACTGCAGACATATCGTTCTCCGTGCGGACGATTGAAATTGCTGAATCGCGCAAAATCCCAACGTACCGCCCTCGGAATGGCCTCACAAGTTACTGGCGTGACCGGAAGGCGTGAGATTGGCTGTGTCGCCGCCGGGGCCGTTGCCGCGTGGAGGCCGCGACGGTCTGAAATTGAGGTTCTGGCCCCAAACGAGCGGTTGGGGCAATTACCTCCGTAACGTTTGAGGTCTTACCGTTTCGCTTTAGGCTTTAGGGGAGACTGACCGTACAGGAGTTTCCTATCTCTGGCGCAAACATTTCGCAAAGTGCACGTGCCGCCTCGGCGCGGGCGTTTGTTCATAGCCTGAACATCCTGATCAAGTATGCGCGGATGTATGGCTACGAACACAAGCGCACGGAGGCGCAATTCGAAACTACCTGGAACGAATTACAGAACGCACTCCCCGCGGGAGGCGAGGGCGGATTTCTGCTTGGTGTTTCGGATAACAAGCTTTTGCTCGACGGAATCCCGCTCGAGTCCGGGCAAGCTGAAAAAAGCTTCGCCACGCTGCTGACCACTGCCGGTCTTGCCAGCCTGCATTTTTCGAAAGACGTCACCGAAGAAGATTTTGTGCGGCTGGTGCGCGCATTTACGGTGGCAGGATCGAAGGCGACCGACGTTGCCAAGCAGATTAAAGATGCGCTTGGAGACAGCAAGAACAACAGCATCAAAATCAATGAAGTGAAGTTCGTCGCGGCCGATCCGTTGACCGGCGATGTGAGCATTGCGGCGCAGATTGCGGCCCAGACGCTAGGACCTGAATTCAAGCAGTGGCTGAACGATCCGCAGAAGATGCTGCAGTTGATTGCGGCGGCGGAAGGTGCGGCGGCTGGCGGCGGCAAGGCAGGGGACGGAACGCCAATGGTTCCGCTGGGCAGCGTGCCAAATGTTCCGATGGGGCAAGGAGGAACGCCGGGCGTTTCTGGCGGAGTTGCTGGGTGGTTCTCGGGAGGCTCGGGCGGGAGCGGCGGTTCCGCGGCGGGAGCAGCGCCGGGTTGGGCGCCGATGGTTCCGCTGCAAGAGCAGGAAGTAATTCAAGCCATCCGCCTGCTGACGCGCTTCGGGCAAGTACAGCAAGATCCCAGCATTAAAGAAGAAGACTTGCGGAAAGACATTGCGCAGGCCGATCCGAACATTCGAATGAACCTGCAGCAACTGCTGGGCGGCTTGGCAGCACAGGTAGCGAGCGCGGACGAAGAAGACCGCCCGTTGCTCATGAAGGCGGCCGAGCATATGGCAATCCGCTTCGCGCTGGAGCGGTATTCCAAGGGTGAAGTGAAGGTCAATGCCGTGCACCAGATGATGGAGCACATGAGCCGGCAAATGGACTCATTGCGCCAGATTCTGAAGATGCAGGAAGAAAAGATGAGCAAGGCCGGGATCCTGGTGGAGTCGCACGCCGACATCCTGGACCGCATGTTCTGGTCGGAAGTGCCCGAGTCGGGAAAGAAGAGCGTGCTGTTGTCGCACGAGGCGCCCTGCGTGCCTCCGCGAAACATGCGGCAGTTTGTGGAGGTGCTGCTGGAGCGCGACGACAAGCAGACTGCGGCCGACATCCTGAATAACTATTCAAGTTGCCTGAGTGCCAAGGAGACGGAACCGCGTCGCAAGGCGGCGATCGGGTTAAGCCAGATCGCGGACCTCTACGCGCGGCTTGGTGGACAGCCGATGGCACAAGCTGTTCGCAAACTGAGCGAACAGATCATCGCGGAAAAAGATGCGGAACTACAGAGTCTCTACGGCGCGGCGTTTGTGCGCCTGAGCCAGGAAGCCAGCGCGGCCAAGAATTATGCGGCGGTCAATGAAGTTTGCGCGGGCATGGAATTGATCAGCGTGGAGCGCCCGGTGCTGATCAGCGATCTGCGTCCGCGTGTTGGCGTGGAGAATCGCCTTCCCGAATATATCGAGGAAGCAATGAACATGGAGCAGATGCCGGCAGACCTCTTGTCGGTTCTGCGGCGCACGAGCCAGGCCGGTTCGGAACATCTGGCTGACCGCTTCTTCCGTTGCATGCGGCGCGATGAGTGCGACCGTATGATCGCGATGGTGCAGGAGCTGGGATCTCCGATTTTGACCCAACTGCGCGAGATTCTGCGGACGGGACAACCGAGGCAGGCGTCGGGTGTCGTCGGACTTGTCAGCCGGTTGGATGTCGGCACGCTGCTGGAATTGTTGCCGGCGCGCCTACCGGAGTGGAACCGCTTTTATCACGATATTGTGGTTCGGCAAATTGCATACGGGGCGGCAATCGACCGCGGCCGGACGTTGCTGGAACTCGCGGAAATTCTCGATCCCCTGGTACTGCCAGAAGCGGTCGATGAGATCGGCATGAGCGGCGACCGTTCGTCGGTACCTCCGCTGATTGCGATGGCCAAGCCGGGCGAAGCGGCGTCACGATCGCCGTTCGTGCAATTGAAGGCGCTTGAGTCGCTGGGACGGCTGAGAGATGCGGAGGCTGTCGCCACCCTGCGCGAAATTCTGGAATCGAAGAAGACCTTCGGATGGCTGCATCACCGCGAACTGCGCATTGCGGCGGCACAGGCGTTGTCAAAGACGGATCCGCGATACAGTTCGCAGGTGATGTCGGACAGCGGACTAGAGCCATCGGAGTTGGCGATTGCACCGTTGGATATGGCTCCTGCATGCCCGTGGGTGCGCCAGCGACGTTATGAGCGTATGGTTCTCGCTAAGACCGTGGTTGGAACGCTGGGAAGTTCGTGGGGCAAGTCAAAGATTCTGATCCGCGAGCTCAGTCTCGGCGGCGGCATGGGGACGAAGGAAGATAATCTCCGCATCGGCAGCGAGGCAGACCTGGATATTTCGCTAGGCATGCGTTCGAAAATTCGCGCGCATGTGCTGCTGCGGCGGGCAAGGGTGAATGAAGTCGGATTCCAGATCGTAAGCACTGATCTGGAGAGCCGCTACAAGCTGCGCCGGTTGCTCGTCGAGGCCATGAATGCCACCCCGCAGAGTAAGGGACAGGAGTGGAGCGGGGACCGGAAGATATAAGTTTCAAGGTTTCAACGTTTCAAAGTTGCACCCAGATACATTCCGGGCGTCAAAAGAGCAAAGCCTCCGCGAGTTGCGGAGGCTTTTTGCTTTGAAACCTTGAAACTTTGAGACCTGATTTACTTCACCTTCAAGAAAATGATCGCCAGGGTGTAGAGGGCGAGCGACTCGATCAGGACCAGGCCGAGAATCAGGGCGAACTGGATTCCGGGGCGGGCGGCAGGATTGCGGGCCAGCGATTCGGTGGCGGAAGCGACGGCCTTGCCTTGGGCAAGTCCGCAGACCGCGGATGCGATCGCCATGGAAAATCCGGCGGTGATGGCGACCCAGTTGGTCACGCCTGCGGTGCCTCCCTGCGCGAAGGCAGGCATGGCGAAGCACAGGGCCGAGAGGGCCATGAAGATACGGCTGAGTGTACGCATGGTGTTGCTCCTTTGATCAATTTGCCGCCAGGAGGTGGTTGACGCCATACCGTGCAGACGCCCTCACACTGGAAGCCACTTCTAGGGGCTAAAACCCCAGAAATTCGTAAACCTTACGCGGCCCTAAAGGGCCGCTCTTCCACTTAATGCTCCTCTGCTACCGCTCCGGAAACGTAGATGATCGACAGCAGCATGAAGACGTAGGCCTGCAGGACTGCAACTACGATATGAAGTCCGCTGAAGACGATCGGGACGCCGATCGGGATCATCGAGAAGAAGACGAGCGTGATCAGGTCGCCCGCAAAAATGTTTGCCCAGAGACGCACGGTGAGCGAGAGCAAACGCGCCGTATGGCTGATCAGTTCGATCGGCAGCATCAACGGCGCGAGTGCAGGAATCGGTCCTAGGAAATGCTTCAGGTAGCCCAGGCCAGCATGCTTGAATCCCTGGGTATGGTAGTACAAGAACGCGCAGATGGCGCAGCCCAACGGGACCGCGGGCACTCCCGTCGGAGACTCGAATCCGGGGATCAGGCCGATCAGGTTGCACGCGAGAATGAAGATAAAAATGATCGCGAAAAACGGCGTGTAGGGCTCGACATGGTGGCCGATGATTTCGTGACTCTGGCTGAGGACGAATCCTTCGATGCTTTCGAAAGAGTGCTGCAGGCCGCCGGGCGATTCAACCGAAAGGCGCGAGCGCACCAGCAGAAAGAGCACGAGCAAGAAAATAAAGACCAGCAGTTCCATCGCGAACGAGTTGGTGATCGGAGCGCTGGGATACTTCGGCTCGATGTGAAGCATCCGCAGGAAAGCGGTGACCGGTCCGGCGAGCAGATGATTCAGAACTTCAGTGAACCAGAGTTGTTCAGGCATAGAAAAGCTGTCAGCTCTCAGCCTTCAGCTCTCAGCTAAGGCTCTAGATTTTGTGCACCACGGCTGCGTACAACTCGTACACGGCTTCGCAAACGATTGCCCCCACGGGCAGGAACAGGCCCGCGAACAGACCCCTGAGGCTCGCGGGGAAACTGGTTAATATAGCATACGCAGCGCCTCCCAACAACGCGTAACGCAGCAGGAAGCGGGCGATTATCCCCTTGCCGGAGTGGGACTTGCCGGTATTCGTGACCTTATCCGCCAGGCCCGAAACGCCACTCTTCAGCCAGTGGAAGTTCAGGTAGGAAATGGCGCATCCGAGCGCGAAGCCGACTGCTGGGGCAAAGCCAAATTTCAGCCAGGCCGCCAAGGTCAGGATCGGGGCCAGGATGAGCATGAAGTTACGGATGCGCGCGAGTGCGCCGGCGTAGAACGCCTCATTGGCGGCGTTGACTGCTTCCTCGGAATTAGTGGGCTGGGTCACTCTTTTTCGCGCAAGATGGTGCGGATGAGTTCAATCAGCCCACCTGCCGTTCCAAGCAGTAATCCCAGAATGCTGATCCATGTCTTCTGCAGCCACTCGTCGAGCAGGGCGCCGATGAGGTATCCCGCGACGGTTCCGGCTGGGAGCAGGAAGGCGATCTGGCTGAAGCGGCCGAATTGCACCCACGGGCTCTTCTTGGGGTTCGGATCCTCGTTTGATTTTGGGGGCACAGGTTTTCAGTTCGCTGCGAAGCCAGATTTTACGCCAAAAAAGGTGCCTCGTTCAGTTTCAGTCCACCTTCACCATATTTGAGAGCTGAAGCACAAGGGGCTTCGCGAGGCAGGAGCTTATGCGTTGGAGAGGAGAGCGGAGTTCCTGCTGATCGGAGATCCTTCGAGAAGCCACGACGTACATTGGTTCCGGACCAGCCACGGTGACCTCAGCCATGCCTTCCGAATCCACGTTTTCGACAGAGTGCCAGAACTGTTGCGGGAAAAACTTGATCAGGATATTCGCTTTCTTTTCCGGTCTGCCACTGCGATCCCTAACCTGGACCTGCAGCGTGCATGTCTTCGAAGGTGGCATTCGAAAATCCGAAAGTGCGGCCGGTCCTGTCTCCTGTGTTTGTAAGGGACTGGCCTTTTCTATATCGCCAACTCCCGGATACAAAGTTGTCGGGAATGGAGCGGAATCGGAAGGCGGCTCATCCCAGTTCACCGCAACCAGATATTCACCCGGTTTCGACGCCTTAAGTTCGTATTCGCCAGCGCTGTTGGTGAAAGTGTGATTGGAGCTTTCGAGCTTGTTGCTCAACAGCAATGATAGTGGGACACCCTCAATTGGTGTGCCCTGCGTATCGACTACGCGTCCCCTGAACACGAATTCATATTGGGTCCATTCGGACATATCTGCGCATTCATGATCTTCGAGCGCGATCTCCTGCTTCAGTTGTTCCTGCTGGAAATGACGGGGTAAATCAATCGCGATTTGGTAAATGCCGCCGTGTTCCAGCGGCACCATGAATTGGCCTTTCTGGTCCGCTTGTGCAGAGTAGGTCCGCCCTGAAGACGAAACCACGACCTTTGTACCGGGCAAAGGCACCGAAGAGTAGTCATCGAGTTCTTCCCAACGAAGTCCATTCGGAGGAGTACGGTTTCGATAGATGCCGCCGAAGATGTAAGTTGCACCTGCTCCGGATCGCAACTCGCGCAATTCCGAGATCAGTTGTGTGGCATCTCCGAGTGGGCGAGTAGCAGTGCAATCTGTCAGGAAAGAGTTACCGTCGCCATCCTGAAATGCCCAGACCAAATACAGCTGATGCAAGGCGAACTTAGGAGCATGGAATCCGCAACTTGAGGGTACATGGATGTATTTGACAGCGAGCGTCTGCTCAATTACTCCCTTGAATGATTCGTTCACCGCGAAGTGTATAAGCTGAGTGTAACCACGCGTCGTCGAGGCGGCTTCTTTGGAATCGAGTCCAACTATTGTTCCCGTGAAGATGATTGGAGTGGCTCGATAGGCTTGGCACGCGCGCTCAACTGGGGAGCATATGCAGGCCCATGCGCTAGCCGGAAATACTGCGAGCAGAAACAGAGCGCACCACGTCCTCATACTTCTATTGGACACCGCTAATCAACACGGCGGCGATTACGTTGGTACCGCGCAGTATTGGTCAGGACGGCTAGCGCATGAGTTGGGCGACGTTGCTGTTCTGCGCCAGGCCGAGAGCCCAGTTCGCCAGCTCGATGAAGCGGTTCGGCAGGATGCCGATGTAGAGCGTCGCGAAGCCGGTCAGCGTGAGCGCCGCGCGCATCGCGAAGCTCACCGGTAATTTCTCTTCGCCCTTTTCCGGTTGCCGCATGAACATCGCGTTCGCAATCTTCAGATAGTAGTAGAGGCCGAAGACCGAATAGAGAACGCCGAGCGCGGCCAGTACGTAGTGTCCGCTGGAGATCAGGCTCAGGAAGATGAAGTACTTACCCCAGAATCCGGCGAGCGGCGGGATTCCGGCCAGTGAAAGCATGAATACCAACATCAGGACTGCTTCGATCGGTGCTCGCGAGTAGAGGCCGTTGAGATCGTCGAGTTCGTCGCCGATCACGTTGCGGTGGCGCAGAGACGTGATCACCGCGAACGCGCCGAGATTCATGAAGGTATAGACCAGCAGGTAGATGAGAATTCCCTTGATGCCATCAATGCTAGGTTGATCTGTGGTGCCCGCAACGAGACCCAGCAGCATGTATCCGACGTGCGCGATCGATGAGTACGCCAGGAGTCTTTTCGTGTTGGTCTGGGTGAGAGCAGCGAAGTTAGCGCCCGTCATCGTTGCGATGGAGACAAACACCAGCATCGGTACCCACACGGATCGCATCGGAGCAAGCGCGACCAGCAAGATCCTCAGCAGCATCGCCCAACCGGCCGCTTTGACTGCCACCGACATGAAGCCCGTAATGCTGGTGGGCGCGCCTTCATAGGCATCAGGCGCCCACTGGTGAAAGGGAATGGCGGCAACTTTGAATAAAAGTCCCGTGATAGTGGTGGCCAGCGCGATGACGGCCACAGGCTTGTATTGCGGATCGGCCATACGGGCGATCAAGACCGTCCGAATGCCCACAAGATCGGTCTTGCCGGAGAGTCCATACAGCAGAGACAGGCCGTAGGCAAAAATTCCTGACGAGAACGCTCCCAGCAGCAGATATTTCAGCGCCGCCTCGTTCGAACGCCGGTCGCGGCGAAGGAATCCGACAAGAACGTAGGTGGAGATCGCCATCAACTCCAGGCCGATAAAGATCAGAACGACGTCAAAGCCCGACGCCATGCACATCATTCCGGCCACCGAGAGCAGCATGAGCGCGTAATATTCGCCGTGGTTTTCGTGCTCCGTCTCGAGATAGCGCACCGAGATCAGGATCGCGATGGCGGTCGCTGCCAGGAACAAATAGAAAAAGTAGATGGAGAAGCGATCCACCAGCATGGTGTTGAGCATGCCGCGGTGGCTGAGTTCCTGATTGTTTTCCAGAAAAGCGTGAATCTTGTAGACGCCGGCGGCCGAGAAGCAGACTCCGATGAAGGCCGTGATGGAGTTGGCCCACTTCATCTCGTCCGGGAGCAGGAAGTCGATCAGCAGGATGCCAAGCGAGAAGAACACCAGCAGCGTGATCGGCAACGCGAGAAGATAGTCGGTCCAGACCACTAGTTCTTCCCCTTCGTGGTTACGCTTACAGGCTTCGCACTCGGTTTCACAGCAGGCATGCTCGGATCGGCAATCGTTACTTTCGCCACTGGAGCCGTTATCGTCGGCGGTTGGTTGGCCGCGTTCACCGTCGCATTCGGCTGCGGATAATCCGGCCGCACGATTGCGATCGTGTGGTTCACGGGTTGATCGAGAATCTGAAAAAACGGCTTGGGATAAAGGCCGATCCAGAAAGCCATGATCAAGAGCGGTACGAAGGTCGCCACCTCGCGCGGGGTCAAATCGTGTAGCTTTTCATTCTTCGGATTCGTAACCGTCCCGAAGAATACACGTTGATAGAGCCAGAGCAGGTACGCCGCTGCGAGGATTACGCCCGGAACGGCCCAAGCGCCCCAGCGCCAGTTCTCCATGAATGTGCCTTGCAGGATAGAGAATTCGCCGACGAATCCGTTGAGCAGCGGAAGGCCCATCGACGAGAGGAACATGATCATCGTGATGGTCGCATACACCGGCATGACGTTGGAGATGCCGCCGTATTCGGCGATCTCGCGGGTGTGGCGGCGTTCGTAGAGGATGCCGACGATCAAGAACAGCGCGCCGGTCGAGATGCCGTGATTAATCTGTTGCAGGACCGAGCCGCTCAGTCCGAGTGGTGTCAGAACGAAAATGCCCAGCGTGCAGAAGCCAAGGTGGCTCACCGAAGAGTAGGCCACCAGTTTTTTCATGTCCTTCTGCATCAGCGAGACGAGCGCGCCGTAGAGGATGCCGATGATCGAGAGCGCGATCATCCAACTGCGAACTTTCGTATGCGTCAGCACATCGGGGAAGAAGGGAAGCGAGAAGCGGATGAAGCCGTAGGTTCCCATCTTCAGCAGGACGCCCGCCAGGATCACGGAACCAGCGGTTGGAGCTTCCACGTGCGCGTCCGGCAGCCACGTGTGGAATGGGAACATCGGGACCTTGATGGCGAACGCGAAGAAGAAGCTCAGGAACAGCAGCGTTGCGGCGTAAGGTCCGTAATCGGTGTAGATTTTCGGCGCAGTTTCGTAGAGCGCCTGAATGCTAAAGGTGTAAACGTGCGGGCTCGATGCGCTGTAGTGGTGAAAGTACAGGAACAGAATTCCCAACAGCATCAGGACGGATCCAGCCAGGGTGTAGAGGAAGAACTTGATGGCGGCGTAGAGTTTGCGCGGGCCTCCCCAGATGCCGATCAGCAGGTACATCGGCACGAGCATGGCTTCCCAGAACACGAAGAAGAGGAAGAAGTCGAGCGCCATGAAGACGCCGAGCATGCCCGTCTGCAGGAAAAGAAACCAGATGTAATACTCCTTCACGCGGTTCTCGATGGCGGTCCAGGAAGAGAGGATCGAGATCCAGCCCAGCAGCGTGGTCAGCATGATGAGCAGGAACGAGATGCCGTCGATGCCGAGGACGTAGCCAGCGCCGATCGAGGGGATCCAGTTGTTCGCCGAGCCTTCGATGAACTTGAAGCCGGGCTCGAAGCGCACCGCCCAGAAGGCGGGGACGAGCGGCAGCGAAATCAGGAATCCGCCGAGCGCGAAGATGTTGGCAATCCAGCGAATCGCGTTCTTGTTCTCTTTGGGGACGAACAAGAGCAGGATCGCGCCCACCAGCGGCGTGAAGAGAATGATGGAGAGAATGTGGTTCATAGTCAGCTTCTAGCTACTAGCTTCGAGCCTTGAGCTACGAGCCTCGAGCAAACTCAGAATCGTCTTGCTCAGAGCTCGTGGCTTACGGCTCGTGGCTTCTAGTGATACACGTAATAAAACACGAATCCGACCAGGCCCGCCGTCATGACGAGCGCATACCATTGCACCAGACCCCACTCAAACAGGCGTGCGGGATAACTCAACATGCGCGCCAGGACTGCAGGGCCGTTGACGCCGATGCCGTCGATGATCCATTTGTCCCACCACGACGAGATTGACGCCGTCAGCCGAGTGAGCCAGCCGGTCGCGTTTACCGCGCCATCGATCACGTTCGCGTCAAACCAAGAACTTGCCTCGCCCAATCCCATCGTACCGAGACGGACTTTGCCGAGCTTGCGGCGTCCGGTGAAGACGTAATCGTAGCCTTCATCGACATAGTACTTGTTCAGCAGCGTGTTGTAGACCGGAGCGGAGGCTGCGGCGATCGGCTCGACGTAGCCCTTGCCGGCATTCTTGTAGTAGCGCGAGGCAGCGAACCACCCTCCGAACGCAACGCCGACGGAGAGCAGCATCAGTCCCCACTCGAGTCCGCGGCTTCCTTCTTCTGCGGGCGCCTCGGTGGTTTCGGTGTGATTCGCAAACACCGGCTCAAGATATTTCTCGAAATGATTCGAACCACCCATGCTGGGCGAAACACCGAGGTAGCCCGCGGTGATGGCAAAGAACGCCAGAATCATCAGCGGCACCGTCATCGATTTGGGCGACTCATGGATGTGGTGCTCGACCTCATGGCTCGTAACGCGCGACGGACTCCAGAATGTCAGGTAGATCAGCCGGAACATGTAGAAAGAAGTCATCAGCGCAGTGGCGAAGCCGATCACCCAGAGCGACCAGTGATATTTCCACGCCTGCCAGAGAATTTCGTCTTTCGAGAAAAATCCAGCGAGGCCGGGTATTCCGGCGATTGCCAACGTGGCAATGAACATCGTGCGGAAGGTGGTCGGAATCTTGCCCGACAGGTCGCCCATATCGCGCATGTCCTGCTCGCCGCTCATGGCGTGGATGACCGATCCAGCACCGAGGAAGAGCAGGGCCTTGAAGAAGGCGTGCGTGAAGACGTGAAATACGCCGGCCGCGAAGGCTCCGACGCCGAGGGCGAGGAACATGTATCCGAGTTGCGAGACGGTCGAGTAGGCGAGAACACGCTTGATGTCGTTCTGCACCAGCCCAATCGACGCGGCGAAAATGGCGGTCAGCGCGCCGACGATGGCGACGACTTCCATTGAAGTCGGGGCGAGGATGAAGAGAGCGTTCGATCGCGCCACCATGTACACGCCGGCCGTGACCATGGTGGCGGCGTGGATCAGGGCGCTAACCGGCGTCGGGCCTTCCATGGCGTCAGGCAGCCATACATAAAGAGGTAGCTGCGCGGACTTGCCGCACGCACCGACGAAGAGAAGCAGGGTTGCTGCTGTGATGTACTTCAGCGTGTCCGCCGATAAGTTGGCCGAGTGGGCGAAGGCATTCACGTCTACAAACCGAAGCGACCCAGACAACCACGCGATGAAGAACATTCCCAGCAGGAATCCTGCGTCACCGATGCGATTGGTGATGAACGCCTTGTTAGCCGCGTCGCTGGCCGACTTGCGCTGGAAGTAGAAACCGATCAGCAGGTACGAGCAGAGACCCACGCCTTCCCATCCTACGAACATCAATATGTAGTTGTTCGCCAGGATGAGCGTCAGCATCGAAAACATGAACAGGTTCAGGTAGCCGAAGAACCGGTAGTACCCGCCCTCATGCGCCATATATCCCGTGGAATAAATATGGATGAGCATGCCGACTCCCGTGACGAACAGGAGCCAGATGGCGGAAAGAGGATCAATCAGGAACCCAGCATCGGCCTGGAATGAAGCCTGCGATCCGGTGTGCGTGACGTAATTCAGATGGCCGGCGTCGTCGCCCAGCCACGTATAGACGATCTTCTCAAACGGCTTGTGATCATTCGCGGCGGCCCAGGAGTTGTATTGCAGAACTGTCCCGCACGCGAAGATGAATGCGAGCACGACCATGCCGACGCAAACAGCATTGACGCTCGACTTCTGCAGCTTGCGGCCAAAAAAGAACATGATCGCCGCGCCGAGCGCGGGTAACAGCGGGATGAGATAGATGTGGTCGAGAAAGAACATTTAGTTTAAAGTTTCGAGTTTCAAGTTTCAAGTTTCGAAAACGTAGCAAGTTTCGAGATGCACGCCCGAAACTCGACACTCGAAACTTGAAACTGCTTTTCTACCACTTCAACAAATTCACTTCGTCGACGTTGACCGTCTCTTTATTGCGGAAGAAGGCGATCAGAATGCCAAGCCCAACGGCGGCTTCCGCCGCGGCGTCGGTGATGACGAAAATTGCGAAGACCTGTCCGTGCAGCGCGGCCGGCCCGTGGATGCTCTGCCAATAACGCGAGAACGCGACCAGGTTCAAGTTCACGGCATTCAGGATCAGCTCAATCGACATGAGGATGATGACGACGTTCCGGCGGGTGAGCACGCCGATCACGCCCAGAATAAAGAGCGCGGCGCCAAGCACCAGGTAATGCAGGGTCGAAATGTGGAGCAGGGTATCCATTAGCTTCGAGTCATGAGCTTCGAGCTACGAGTTAAGGGGCCGATTGTCTCGCAGCTCATCGCTCGCAGCTCGCGAGCTTCCTTTTCAAATTCTCTTCTTCGCCATCACTACCGCCCCGATGATCGCCACCAGCAGCAGCAGAGACGCGATCTCAAAAGCGAACATGTACTGTCCAGCGCCGCGATCGAACAGCAGGTTCGCGACGTTCTGTACGTTCTGGTTCTCAACGTAATTCGAGCGGCCTTCGATAAAGAGCGTCAGACCGCGGCTCGTCTTCGTGTAGACGGCAACGAACAGCGCGCCCAGCGCCAGGGCAGCGACTATGCCGACGATCCATTGCTTGTTGAATTGCTTTTCTTTTTGCGTGCGCTCGATCGAGATCAGCATGATCACGAACAGGAACAGCACCATGATGCCGCCCGCGTAAAGAATGATCTGAACGCCAGCCACGAACGGGGCATACAGCATGAGGTAGAGCGCGGCTTGCGCGAGCAAGGTGGTAATCAAGGCAAGCGCCGAATGTACGGCGTTCTTGCGCGTGATGACAAGGATCCCGCCGATGATCATGATCAGCGAGAGGCCATAGAAGAAAAACGGAGTCGCTACCGGAGGATTCATGGATGTCCGCCTCCGGTGATGCTCGCCCAGAGCTCAGCGCGCATGGCAACCACGGCGGTCACGATCAGCAGGGCGAAGCCGATCGGCAACAGAACTTTCCATCCAACTTTCATGAGCTGATCAAACCGGTATCGCGGGAACGTGCCACGATACCAGATATAGAGGTACATGAAGCCGGAGACTTTGATGGAGAACCAGTAGATATCCTGCACGCGCGTTCGCACGCCGGGGACAAAGAGGATGAGCGCGATCGCTGCGAGAAGAGCGCCAAATCCCCCCAGACCCATCGTCTGGATCTTGAAGAATGGGTGCTTGGGCATCCGGGCCGTGCTGTAGAACGTCAGGCCAGCGAGGAACAGGAACGTCAGGCCGGGGAAAAGCGAGAAGACCAGATCCCAGGTAGCGCCCGTCAGCGTGTTCGGGAAGGGGCGGAGCCATCCGCCGAGCCAGAGAGTCACTGCGATCGACGATACAGCGATCATCGCCGAATATTCTGCGAGAAAGAACAATGACCAGCGGAAGCCGCTGTATTCGGTATGGAATCCGGCGGTCAGTTCGGATTCGGCTTCAGGCAAGTCGAATGGAGCCCGATTCGTCTCGGCGACCATGGCAATCGCGAAGATGCCAAAGGCGATGATGCCGAGCGGGAAGAATTTGAACAGGAACCATTGCTTCTGGTCGAACTGGGCCTGCACGATGCCGATCATGCTCAAAGTGCCGACGCCCTCCTCGTTGAGGCTGGTCATCATGATGGCGGAAACGACGGCCAGTCCCATCGCCACTTCGTACGAAACCATCTGGGCGCTGGATCGCAGCGCGCCGAGCAGGGGATAGTGCGAGTTCGAGGACCATCCGGCGGTCACGATGCCGAGCACCGCGAGCGACGAGACGCCGAGCATGAACAACACGCCGATGTTCATATCCGTGATGGCGTGCGTCGCGCCGAACGGGACAACTACGAATACCGTGAATGCGGCCAGCACGACGATGAACGGGGCGATCCAGAAGACGGTTACGTCGGCTTCTGCGGGAATGATGTCTTCCTTGAGCAGAAGCTTCAATGCGTCAGCAATAGGCTGCAACAGTCCGTGCGGGCCGACGCGCATCGGGCCGAGACGCACCTGCATGTGCGCGAGAATCTTGCGCTCGAGCCAGTTCATCGCGATGACGGCGACGGAGAGTCCGACGAACACCAGCAGGATGTAAACCGTGGCCCAGAACCAGTTGCCGGCGGCGCCTGGAGTCTGATCGCTGGAAAGGTAACCGGTGATGTATTGGATCAGATCGTGCATTAAAGTGCGCAGGGGCTAAAGCCCTTTTCTCTTATACCGTCTAACGCGGCGCTAAAGCGCCGCTCTTCCACGTTGTTCCAGCCACGTTCTTCCTAGCCACTTTGTTTCTAGCGGTCCACCTCGCCGAGAACGATGTCGAGAGTGCCGATGACGGCAATCACATCGGCGACCAGTTGGCCGCGGCACATTATGTCAAGCGCCTGCAGATTCACAAAGCTCGGCGGACGCACGCGTACGCGGTAGGGCTGCGTGGAGCCGTCGCTCACAATGAAATACCCGAGTTCGCCTTTGGGCGCTTCGATCGAATGATAGATCTCGCCGACCGGAGGCTTCATCACCTTGGGCACCTTCGCCATGATCGGGCCTTCGGGAATGCCTTCGACGGCTTGCTCAATGATGCGCAGAGACTGCCGCATTTCAATCATGCGCACGATGTACCGGTCGTACGTGTCGCCGTTCTGCCCGATGGGAATTTCGAAATCGAAATTCTTGTAATTGGCGTAGGGCTGAGCTTTGCGGATGTCCCACTTCACGCCGCTCGCGCGCAGCACGGGCCCAGTCACGCCGAGCGCGATGCAATCCTTGCCGGAGATGACGCCGACACCCTTGGTGCGCTCCAGCCAGATGCGGTTCGTCGTAAGCAGTTCTTCGTATTCGTCAATCTTCGGCTTGACGAAGTTGCAGAAGTTCTTGACGTCGTCTTCGAAGCCGTCGTACGCCTCGTACTGCAGGCCGCCGATGCGGAAGGAATGCGTGGTGAGGCGCGCGCCGCAGTATTTCTCGAAAATCTTCAAGATCTCTTCCCGGTCGCGGAAGGTGTAGAAGAGCGGTGTGATCGCGCCGATGTCGAGGGCGTGCGTCCCGAGCCAGAGTTGGTGGCTGGCGATACGGTTCAATTCCGTCAGGATGACGCGAATGTATTGCGCGCGCGGTGGCGCTTCGACGTTGAGAAGTTTCTCGACTGCTTCGCAATATCCCAGGGCGTTCGAGACCGCGGCGACGTAGTCCATGCGGTCCACGTAGGGATTGAACATCGTGTAGGTGCGATTCTCGGCGATTTTCTCGACGCCGCGGTGGAGATATCCGATGACGCACTCAAGGCCGAGGACTTTTTCACCATCAAGCCGCAGAATGACGCGTAGAACGCCATGAGTCGCAGGATGCTGCGGCCCCATGTTGATGACAAGCTCGTTCGCGTCGAGAAATGTTTTCTCGGGGGTTTCGAGATCGAGCGGCGAGAGTGTCTTGGGATCGGTCATTTAAGCTGCGGGTCTTTCGCTGTGTAGCTCTGTGTTCTCTGTGGTGAGTGTTCTCATTGCCCGCTCTCGATCCCTAGGTTGATCTGCACCCACTCGTTATCCTGCTGCAGGATGCCGTAGTCCTTGCGCAACGGGAAGCCTTTCCATCCATCGGGCAGCAGAATGCGTTTCATGTCCGGATGGCCGTCGAACTTCACGCCGAACATGTCGTAGAGTTCCCGCTCCAGCCAGTTGGTCGTCGTCCAGATAGGCACGGAACTGGGAAGAGTCTCGCCTTCGGCGATCAGCGTTTTTATGCGCACTCGCTCGTTGCGCTCGAACGAATAGAGCACCCAAACGATGTCGAACTGCTTCTCGCGCTTGGGATAGTGCACTGCGGTCAGATCCACGCAGTAGTCAAATTGTTCGTCGTCGCGAAGACGCTGCAGGATGTTGGGAATCAGCGAGCGGTCCACCACCATGTAATTCTGCCCGAGATAGGTCAGCGGCTCGATTCCGGAGCCGTATTCGCGCTTGAACTTCGCCACCATGGGCGAATCCCACGGGACCGGTGTCGGAACCGGCGCCTTGGCAGCAGCGGGCGCAGCCGGTTTCGCGGGAGTTGCTGGAGCGGCTGGCTTTGCTGGACTTGCAGGCGCGGCGGCTGCTGGTTTGGGCGGGCTGGAAGTCTCAGAGGGTGGGGAGGGCTTGCTGGGGGTCGTGGACGTGTCTGACTGAACCGAGCCAGAGGGTGTGGACTTCACTCCGCCTGGAGCCGCGGTCTGATCCGCCGTCGGTTTCGGTTTCTCGTTTTCCGGCGGCGGCGTCGAGGGGGATTTGGTTTCGTCCGGCATAAGACAGCACAGACCCCTGCGCAGTCTGCGTTCGAAAAGAACGTTTACTTTTATCAGCTTGAGCAGGTGGTGTCAACGCGACGAGTCACAGGAAATGTAAAAAAATGTCGAACACGCACAGGCTCTTTCGGAGACTTGTCATTCCGACGCGTGAGCGCAGCGAGCGACGAGGAATCTGCGTGTTTTTGCGGTGTTGATGCGGCCGGCAACAGCAGATTCCTCGCGGCTTTGCCGCTCGGAATGATAAGAGAGTAGATGATTTAAGAAAGCTAGCCCTTGGATTGCATCTGGTAGGTCTCAACCAGGTCGCGGATGCGTTGCGCATCTTTCTTGCTGTGCCCGTGACTGGTGATCGGATCGGTGCCGCCGGTCGATTCAATCACGATGTCAGACCAGAAGATCCCCGTCGAAATGTGTACCGACGCAACCTTCGACGTCGGAATACTTTCCTCGTTGCTTCCAAACAGCCGCGACTTGATGCGGATCACCCGTTGCGGGCTTACAACCAGCTTGGTCGGAAAGAAGAAGTTTCCCTTCGTCCAGCGCGAGGACGTAAACGTTTCGGAAGGGGAGGAATCCATCGAATTTAAAGATTGGGTCATTGAGTGATTGAGTCATTGAGTGATTGAAAAGGCTTCGGCTTCGGAATTCTCAATCACACAATGACTGAATCGCTCAATCACTCAATTTCTACACCCACTCGAGCGCGCCCTTCTTCCAGACCCAGATGTATCCGACGATCAGGATTGCGAGGAAGATCAGGATTTCGAGGAGACCGAAGATGCCGAATGCCTTGAACTTCACTGCCCACGGAAACAAGAAAATCGTCTCCACATCGAAGACAACGAACAGGATGGCGATGATGTAGTAACGCACCGTGTAGCGCCCGCGGGCATTGTCGACCGGATCGATGCCGCATTCGTAGGGCATCAGCTTGGTCTTGTTTGGATTCTGCGGGCGTACCAACTTGGCCAGCAGCAGGGTGATCGGCAACAGCGTACCGACGATCAGGATGAAGATGAAAATGGGTACGTAATTTTGCGGCATGAGTTCGGGCTCCTCAAGCAGCGGAGCAGGTCATCGTAGCGCGGATGGCGGGGGACTTCAAGCGCGGATCGATGACTTCGATCAACCGGATTGTCATTCCGAAGCGGCGAAGCCGTGAGGAATCTGCTGTTGCTGGAAGCATCGATGCTGCTGGCAGACAGCAGATTCCTCCTTGCTCGCTTCGCTCGCGCGTCGGAATGGCATTAGATAATACTCATCTACACGAAGCCGTTTCGCGACAGCGGAAGTTCGCGCACTCGCTTGCCCGTTGCAGCGTAGATCGCGTTGCACAATGCCGGCGCGAACGGCGGCACGCCCGGTTCACCTACGCCCGCCGGTGGAGCGGTGCTTTGCACGATCTGCACGTCCACGTGCACCGGGGCGTCATTCATGCGCGCCACAGGATAGTCGTGGAAGTTCGACTGATCGATCGCGCCATTCGTTGCAGTGATGGCGCCTGTTCGTGCAAGACTTGTGCCGAAAACGGCAGCGCCTTGGAACTGTGAAATTACCATGTCAGGGTTGGCAACGATTCCGGCGTCGACAGCGGTGTAGACGTTCGGGATTCGTACGGCACCTGAGCCGTCCACCTCAACCTCGACGACCGTCGCGACGTAGCTGAGGAAGCTGCGATGAGCTGCGATGCCAATGCCCCAGCCATTGCCAGGCTTTTTCTTGCCCCAGTTCGCTCTTGCGGCCGCAAGTTCAGCGACGTGACGCAGGCGCCGCGTGTCGTAAGGATATTTCTCCGCCATCCCCGGAGGCCCTGCCTGCGGGCCATTGATGGTCTGACCGGGCCCGATCAGAGCCAGCAGGTAGTCGTAGGGATCCTTGTTGGCCGCGCTGGCCAGTTCGTTGGCAAACGACTGTACTGCGAACGCGTGATAAATGTTGGCGACGGAGCGGAGCCACCCGATGCGGACGTGGTTGACGGCCGGTCCGTTCTCCGAGCGGAAGTTGGGAACGGCGAAAGGAATAACGTCCCAGCCAAGCGACATTTCTCCCGCGCTGCCATAGGTTGCGGTCTTGTCGAATGTTGAGGAGATCGGCGGGAACACCGAGCGCTGCATCCAGGCAGTCGGCATGCCCTTTCCATCGACGGCGGCCTTGATGTACATCGCGGCGACCGAATGGAAATAGTCGAAGTGGATGTCGTCTTCGCGGCTCCAGATCACTTTTACAGGCTTGCCTGTCTTTTTTGAAAGTAGAGCAGCTTCGACCGCGTAGTCAGGTTTCGACTTTCGGCCAAAGCCTCCGCCAAGGAACATCACGTGGCAGACCACATCTTCTTTCTTCAGGCCGAGGGCCTTGGCGACTTCCTCGCGCACGCCGACTGGATTCTGCGTCGGCGCCCAGACTGTAACCTTGTCGCCTCGAGCATCGGCCACCGCCACCGGAGGTTCCATCGAGGCATGCGCCAGGTGTGGTGCGTAGTACTCGGCTTCCATGATCTTGCCGCCCTTGGCGAATTCTGCGTCGGGATCTCCAACGTGATGGACGACTTTGCCGGGCTGCCGTGCGGTCTGCTGCAACTCCTTCTTGTAATCCGCGGAGTTGTAGCTGGCGTTGGCGCCATTGTCCCAGTCAATCTTCAAGGCGTTGCGTCCCTTGAAAGCGGACCAAGTGTTGTCGGCGATCACAGCCACTCCGCCGAGGGGCTGAAAGGCGTGCGGCGGCGTGAACGGTTGAATCGGAATGGTCTGGCTTACACCTTTGATCTTGAGCGCAGCGGAATCATCGACCGACTTCACTTTCCCGCCGAGCACCGGAGGGTGTGCGACGGCGGCGTAGAGCATGCCATCGACGCGGACGTCCATGCCGAAGAGTGCTTTGCCGGCGCATACACCTGAAACGTCATATCCGGGAGCAGGCTTGCCGATGTAGCGCCATTCTTGGGGCGTCTTGAGTCGAATGTCCTCTTTTTTGGGGACAGGCTGCTTGGCAGCAAGCGCCGCGAGTTCGCCATACCCCAGACTCCGGTTGGAGGCTTTGTGTGTGACGACGTGTGGAGGGTCGGCGACGCACTGCGACTCCGGAACTCCCCATTGCTGAGCGGCGGCACGGACTAACATCAGTCGCGCTGTGGCCCCTGCTTCCCGCAAGGTGTCGAAAAATTCGCGGACGGAGTGCGAGCCATCGGTATCTTGCGATCCGTACTTCTCGTCGCCGTCTCCCTGAATGACAGTCACGCGCGACCAGTCGGCATCGAGTTCGTCGGCGACAATGCGCGGCAAACTGGTGCGCACGCCGTTGCCCATCTCGGTGCGGTGCGCCACGATTAACACGTTGCCGTCGGGTTGAATGCCGAGATACACGCCAGGATGGAAGGCGGTGGCATCCACACTGGGATTGACGAGCGAGACATTGGCGCTGGTCGCGCCGTTGATGGCAGCTCGCGCGAGCAAAGGCGATTTCGTTACGCAAAGCACGAACGCGCCGGCCGAAAGCATGCCTTGCAGAAAGCTTCGGCGGCTCGGATTTTCAAGTGCGGCTTCGAGCATCTCGACGGGCGTCATGCGGTCTCCTTCGCGGCTTCGTGGATCGCCGCGCGAATGCGCTGGTACGTCCCACAGCGGCAGATGTTGCCCGACATAGCTTCATCGATATCGACGTCAGTCGGATGACTCTTCGAGGTTAGCAGCGAGACGGCTTGCATGATCTGCCCCGTCTGGCAGTATCCGCATTGCGGGACGTTGACTTCGGCCCAGGCTTTTTGAACCGCATGGGGACCATGGGCGGAGATGCCTTCGATCGTGGTGATCTCAAGCCCTGCGACAGACCCCATCTGCTTCTGGCACGAGCGGATCGCCTTGCCGTTCTGCAGCACAGTGCAAGCGCCGCAGAGCCCCATGCCGCAGCCGAATTTCGTTCCGGTGTATCCGAGAATGTCGCGCAAATACCACAGCAGCGGCATTTCAGGATCGCCATCAAATGTTTGGGATTGACCGTTAACCTTGAATTGCACCATGGAGACCCCCAACCAGCCGAGAGACTTGGAAAGTGGTCTTATTCTACTGCCGAAAGGCAGGAAGGTGTATCCGTAGAGACGTAGCTTGCTACGTCTCGGCTGGTAGCGTGACCGAAGCTGATGTTTATCAATGTTGCCGGCAGAGACGTTGCCAGCAACGTCTCTACAACCGGACTTATTTTTCCCAGTGGGTTTCGGCGAACTTTTCCGGATCGTAGACCGCGGGGGCGAGTTTCACGTTCGCCTGTATGTCGGCGTAATCCTCTGAAAAAACCTTCCGTCCTTTGACATGCATCTCGACTCCCGCGGCGATCCATGCGCCCGCAAGCGGCTGGTAGTGAGTAAAGCGGATGTCCTCGGTTTCGGCGGGATCTTTGCGCGTTGGTTCGATGTCCCGAACGAACAGTAGGGAATCCTTCATGACCCAGAACTGTCTCGACTGGAGATCATCTTTGTCCGCACCCACCACGTAGGCTGGCTTGCCTTCCCATGTGTCTTCGTGGAACTTCGACAGATCGTAGCCCTGATCTTTGGCAATCTTCGCCGTCGTAGCGGGATCCTGGCAGTAAACGTCGAAGCCGAGGACCAGGAGCATGTTGAAGTCGTCGTGGGTGCCGACAACTTTGTTGGCCTTCACAATGGTGAGCTTGCCGTTGTCGAAGATGTATCCGTTGCCGTTCGCCGCCGGGCCGATGTCGATGCGCAGCTTGCCGGGTGCGGAAAGAGCCTCGTACCAGGTTTCGGCGGAACTCGTCCCGTCCTCTTTGTACGTGGTGCTCTTCTGGGTGAAGGTCACGGTTTGATACCACGACGATTGATAACGGTCGTGCATCGCGCGGAGAAGGTCTTCGCCGGTCTTGATCGATTGCGCGTGAACGAGCGGAAGGGTGAACAGAACGAAAGCTACCACCTTGGCTGCAATTTTGTGCATGTCGGCCTCGTGTACCGGGCGTTTAGACGAGGGAAGATCATAAACGACAGCAGAAGGGGATGAGAACTGCTTTCGTCCCATGGACTGTCTCGAAGACGCAGGATTTCGGAAGCGCTTAGCAGAAAAGCATAGATCCTGAAGCCCGCAAAAGACGCGGCCTTCAGGATGACAACAATGCGGGGATGAAAAGGACCGGTGCGGGTTATCCCCTAAGGGACTTAAGTCGTGATAGTCGCCAGGTAATCCTCGATTTGGCGCTGCCAGTTGCGCATTTTCGTGGCGTAAGCATCTTCGGCGAATGACGCGAGCAGAGCCTCGCCATGTTCGGTCAGCGAAGTGACGCTGTAGTCTACGTTGACATAGCAACGCTGGAGGCCGTTTGCGTCGATCTTCACCGTGATGCGGGCCGCATGAGACTCGCCCGCCACGCGTACATATTCGGCTCGATGCCGCTCCCAATCGACACCGACAGTCCACCACATTGCGTGTTCACGACCTTCTCCCGTGGTGAAGACGGTGTCGCGGCGGAACTCGATCGTGTCGGGGAAGACGGGGTGCGGATCCCACTCCTTGATCCAGAGGCGTTCGCCTTCGGCGCTGAAAAGAGGAAAGGCCGCGTCGGCGCTGCACGGAAGCTCGAAGCCTCCGGAGCGGTTTACCTGTTGTGCTTTGATGGGTGTGGCGATTTCGAGAGTGGTCATCGGTTCCTCTGTGTCTCTCTGTGAGCTCTATGGCGAATTAGTTCTTGCCAACGGCGATCGCGAACGCGGCCGCCGCGAAGATGACGAGATTTCCGATCCCGTACAGGCCGTGCAGCAGGTGGAGCAGAATCGCCATCATGAACACGGCAAGCAAGAGCCATGCGCCGCGTGTCACCGTCTGTGGAATCAGCAGGAGAATGCAGCCGAGAATTTCGCCAAATCCAAGGATCAGGCGGATCAACCCCGGCATGTGTGTGCGGGCAAATTCATGTGCGGCACTTGGCATCACGAAGAGCACCGCTTCGATTAAGATGACGATCCCCAAGGCCAACCGCAGGACCGTCAGTCCGAGCTTTGAATTCGAGATGCTCATAGATTCTTCTCTCTATTGCCTGGAACGCTTCGCCTTGATCTCCTTCAGGCGATGGCTGGCGCTCGAGTCGAGGTCGAGTCCGTAGAACTTCTTGAGCTCGCGGATACGCTCGAGCGAAGCCGGGCTAAACGGGGTCTTGCCGTCAAAGGCGTGCAGAACGATACCTTCCAGCACGTCCCCCAGCGTCATGTCGTGGTACTCGGCGAAGCCTTTCAGGACCTTCAGGATGCGTTTTTCAATGCGGACACCGGTCTGCACCCGCTCAATTTCCAGTTTGGGATCGTCACTCATGTGTACCAATGTACCATGGTACCAAATAACAGGCAAGAGCCAGAAAAAGGCATAAACCACGAAGGGCACGAAGCAATACGAAGGGGTTTCCTTCGTGAACCTTCGTGCCCTTTGTGGTTTACGCTCTTCTGCTACTTCTTTTCTTCTGGCTCTTCTGCCGCTTCGGCCGCTGTTTTTTCAGGACGCAGCAACGGGAAGAGGATTACGTCGCGGATGGTGTGCTGGTCGGTGAGCAGCATGCAGACGCGGTCCATGCCGATGCCGACGCCGCCCGCCGGCGGCATGCCGTAAGAAAGTGCTCGGATGTAGTCCTCGTCCATCTGGTGGGCTTCGTCGTCGCCGCGCTCGCGTTCCTTCAATTGGCCTTCGAAGCGCTCGCGCTGATCGACCGGATCGTTGAGTTCGCTGAAGCCGTTGGCGATCTCCATCTGCCCGGCGAAGATTTCGAAGCGTTCGGTCCAATCGGGTTCGTCAGCTTTCTGCTTGGAGAGCGGGGAAATGGCGGTCGGGAATTCGTAGATCACGGTCGGCTGCATCAGGTGTTCTTCGGCGCACGCCTCGAACAAAGCCGCGATCGTCTTGCCGGTCGGAGCGTTCGCGTCGTACGGCATATGTGAATGTCCCGCATTGAACCGGTCGACCAGCATCCTGACGCCTTCAGCGCTGCCGAAGTCGCCCATTTCTGGCTTGGCTCCAGCCTTGTCGGGCCAGAATTTGATGATTGCCTCGCGCATCGTGAAACGCTGCCAGTTCGACCAGTCGAGCTCTTCGACGACCTCTTTGCCGTCCACCGTGCGAGTCCATTTCGATTTCGGGCTGCCGTTGACTGCCTTGCCTGCTTCCGTGATCGACTCCTGGGTCAGGTCCATGATGCCCTGATAGTTCGTATAAGCCTGGTATGCCTCTAGCATGGTGAACTCAGGGTTCCAGCGCCATCCCAGACCTTCGTTGCGGAAATTGCGATTGATCTCGTAGACGCGGTCGAGTCCGCCAACGACGAGGCGCTTCAGATAAAGCTCGGGGGCGATGCGAAGGTACAGATCCATGTCGAGCGTGTTGTGGTGCGTAACGAACGGACGCGCGACGGCGCCGCCCGCGATGGGCTGCATCATCGGCGTCTCGACTTCGACGAAGTCGTGCATGTCGAACGTGTGGCGGAACGACTGGATCATCTTCGTGCGCTTCAGAAACACTTCGCGCACTTCCGGATTCATGAATAGATCGACGTAACGCTGCCGATAGCGCAGCTCGACGTCGGTCAGCCCGTGCCACTTCTCAGGCAGCGGCAGGAGGTCTTTACTCAGGAAAGCGAGTTCCTCCACGTGAACACTGAGCTCGCCGGTACGCGTGCGGAAGAGATACCCGCTGACGCCGATGTGATCGCCGAGGTCGAGCAGCTTGTAGAGCTCGAATCCCTGGTCGCCAACCGCGTCTTTCTTGACATAGATCTGCAGCTTCTTGCCGCCCTGTTGGATGTGGGCGAACCCAGCCTTGCCCATTAACCGGATCGCCATGATGCGTCCGGCGACGCGGACGTTGACGGGCGACTGTTCGAGCTCTTCTCCTGTTTTCGGAGAATAGTCCGCGAGAATCTGTTCGATGCTGTGGGAGTATTCGTATTTCGTGCGATACGCAGTCTGCCCGAGCGCTTCGATCTTTTTGATTTTTTCGCGCCGCAGTTCGTAGATGTTTTCGTCCAGTGCCAAAGAGCTTCCTTTTCGTCCTGGTGAGGAACGGAAATTATAAATGGAGGTTGCCTGCCGGTTCGAGGCGCCGCAGCGGCATAGAGCTATAATTGCGGCACTTGAACCTCGGGGGAGGCATTTGTGAAACGTCTTTTGCTTCTTCTGTTCGCCTTTTCCTGCGCCGCCTATTCCCAGGACGGCGCGTCTCTCTATCAGAAACATTGCGCCATGTGTCACGAGGCGCCCAAGGGAAGAACTCCCTCGGTCGATGCGCTCAAGAAAATGAGCGCAACCGCAATTCTCAAAGCGCTCGACGCGGGCGTCATGCGCGACCAGGGCCACGCACTGAGTGCGCAAGAGCGGGCGTCGGTCGCGACCTATCTTGCCGCAGGGCAGTCGAACTCCGGGCGCGAAGTCGCGTCTCAGGCAGCGACGGGATATTGCAAGGCTGGTGCTGATCCGGTCGCATCCGGCAAGTCCGCTTGGAATGGATTCGGCGCGGGCCTGGTCAACGCGCGTTTTCAAGCGAAAGAAGCGGCTGGTCTTAGCGCCGCCGACGTTCCGAAGCTCAAGCTGAAATGGGCGTTCGGTCTGGGAGACATCACGAATGCCCGCGGGCAGCCGGTCATCGTCGGCGGCCGCTTGTTCGCAGCCAGTTCCATAGGGAAAGTCTACGCGCTCGATGCGCAGTCGGGATGCCTGTACTGGACATTTGACGCGGAGGCTCCGGTGCGCTCTGGAGTGGTGGCGAGCGAATCAGCGATCTTCTTCGGGGATGCCAAGGCAAGTGCCTACGCGGTCGACATCGCGAGCGGCAAACTCGTCTGGAAGGTACATCTCGACGATCATCCGGCAGCAGTGATCACGGATACGCCGAATCTGTTCAAAGGAGTTCTCTATTTCGGAGTTTCTTCCCTCGAGGAATTTCTCAGCCAAAAACCGGAGTATGAGTGCTGCGCTTTTCGTGGAAGTGTGATGGCCCTGGATGCCGCGACGGGGAAAACGATCTGGAAGACCTACACAATCGAGCAGGAATCGAAACCCACGACCAAAACCTCGGCGGGAGTTCAGCGGCTCGGGCCATCGGGAGCGTCGGTTTGGTCGACCCCGACAGTGGATGTGAAGCGCAATGCCATTTATGTTGCGACCGGCGACAACTACTCAGATCCCGCAAGTGAAACAAGCGATGCGGTGATGGCCTTAGACCGCGGCACAGGCAAAGTGTTATGGACGCGCCAGATGACGGCCAACGATGCTTTTAACACGGCGTGCTTTGGAGACGACAAGTCGAATTGTCCGGAATCCAGGGGTCCGGACTTCGACTTTGGGCAACCTCCGATCCTGGTTTCACTTCCGAATGGAAATCGTGAGCTCGTGATCGGCCAGAAATCAGGAGTGGTGTTTGGGGTCGATCCCGATCAGCAGGGAAAAGTGCTGTGGCAGACGCGGGTGGGGAAGGGGGGGCCACTCGGCGGTTGCCAATGGGGATCTGCGGCCGACGAGAAATACATGTACGTTGCCGCCTCCGATATCAACTGGCGACCTATCAAGGACCCAGCCGGCCAAAATACAACGAAAGTTGAGATCGATCCGACCCAGGGTGGCGGCCTCTCCGCAATTGAACTGGTCTCCGGCAAGACCGCATGGAGCGCCCTGCCGAAGGCGTGTGGCGAGCGGAAGAACTGCACGCCAGCGCAACCGGGGGCGGTGTCGGCGATTCCGGGAGTGGTGTTCGAGGGATCGATGGACAGCCACTTCCGCGCGTACTCGAGTTCGTCCGGCGAAGTTGTTTGGGACTTCGATGCTGCTCGAGATTTCGATACAGTCAATGGACAAAAGGCACATGGCGGCTCGTTCGATGGCGGCGGCGCTGCGATCGCCGGCGGCGTGGTCTACGTGTACTCGGGATATGGGCAGTGGGGCGGGATCGCCGGGAATGTGCTGCTGGCGTTTTCGGTGGATGGTAAATAGAAGTGCGGCCTCCGGTTGTGATGAGCACCTCGAGCGCATTACAGTAAAACCGTACCTGTGGGAGGGGAAAATGATTCGCTTGAAATGGCTGACGTGTGCCCTGCTTTGTCTGGCGTTGGTTCTGCCGGCGATGGCGCTCGACGATGACGACATGGGACACCATCATCACGATCCCAACGAGAAATTGGGCAAGGTTTCGTTCCCGATCTCCTGCGCTCCGGCATCGCAGACCGGATTTGAGCGCGGCGTCGCGCTGCTGCACTCGTTCGGATACGAGGAGGCCGAGGAGCAGTTCACCGAAGTGGCGAAGAAAGATCCTGATTGCGCAATGGCGCATTGGGGCATCGCGATGAGCCTGTTCCATCAGATATGGGAGCGTCCTGAAGACGCTACGCTGAAGCGCGGACACGACGAGATCGAACAGGCGCAGAAGATCGGGGCGAAGACGGAACGCGAGCGTGGATACATCGCGGCGCTCGGTGCGTTCTACAGCGATCCGGTAAAAGATCACTATCTCAAGCAGGCAACCGCGTATTCCGATGCCATGGGGGATTTGTACAAGAAGAATTCGAACGATCTCGAAGCGGGCGCATTCTATGCGCTGTCACTTCTGGCGTCAGAGACTCCAGGCGACACATCGCATGCGGCGCGCAAGAAAGCCGTCGCAGTGCTGACGCCTCTGTTTCAGAAGCAGCCAGACCATCCCGGTCTGGCGCATTACATCATTCATGCCTGCGATTCTCCGGACATGGCATCGACGGGACTGGATGCTGCACGGCGCTACGCAGCCATTGCGCCATCATCGGCGCATGCCGTGCATATGCCTTCGCACATCTTTGCTCGGCTGGGATTATGGAACGAGGACATCCCGGCCAATTTGAAGTCGGTTTCGCTCACCGAGAAGTCCGGCGAGATGTACATGCGCGGACACGAGCTGCACGCCATGCACTTCCTGCTGTATGCCTACCTGCAGACCGGGCAGGACGAAGCCGCGAAGCAGATTGTGGACCAGTCAAAGGGCATTATTGCCGGCGCGCAAACGATGAATGACACCGGCATGCTCGAGTACATGGGCTATGCCGGAGCGCATTTCCCTGCGCTTTACGCGCTGGAAATGCATCACTGGTGGGATGCTGCCGCGCTCGAGCCCGCCGCCAATGCCCCTTCCCATTTGCAAACCATCACTTTCTGGGCTCGCGCCATCGGTTCGGCGCGCATGGGCGATCTGGAAGCGACGCGCCGCAACGTCAAGCTTTTTGACGACGCGGAAGACGCGACGCGCCATTCAAAATATGCCTACACGCTGGAAGGACGGAAGTCGACGACGGCGCACGATGAAGTACATGCCTGGCTCGCCTTCCTTGAGCATAGGAATGACGAAGCACTGACGTTGATGCGAGATGTCGCTGACCATCAGGACCAGGTTGGAAAGAGGGAGGTCGACATTCCGGCGCGCGAGATGCTGGCCGACATGCTGCTCGAGACGAAGCAATCGGATCAGGCACTCGCTGAGTACGAGAAGTCCATGAAGATTGATCCCAATCGATTCAACGGACTGGCTGGCGCAGCCCAAGCCGCTGAGCTCGCACATCAAGCGAAGAAGGCGAATACCTACTACAGCCAGCTTCTGAAGAACTGCGATGGCGGAAAGCATTCGGAGCGTCCGGAATTGCGGAACGCCAAGACGGAAGTGGCGAAGAATGGAGAGTAAGAGAAACCGTCTCGCGTTAGCGCGCTATCTAGCAACGCTATTACTCGTGGGCTTCCTGATCGTACCCAATTTTCTTTTCGCGCAGGCGGCCGCTCCTCCCAAGCCTATCGAGCACCCCACGCCTCCGGCGCGCGATCCTCACACAGCTGGATATGTCAGCGCTAAAGAACTGCCCGACGGCACGATCCCTTCACCGGACGCCGACGGAAACTTCATCATCGGTCCTACGCACAATCCGGCTCCAGAACTGTCAGGCCACGATCCCGCATTGAAAGGCAAGATTCTTGAATTCCGGATGAGTTCTGAAGAAAACAAGATTTACCCCGGCATTACTCGCGATCCGGGACCGCTGGGCACTCCAGATCCCGCGAATTCGGCGAGACTTATCGTGACAACCAGTCATCCCGCCCCATACACGCGCAAGGTTGCAGTCTACGTGCCCAGCCAGTACGTTGCGGGAAGCGCCGCCCCGTTCATCGTGGGCGCCGATGGCCCGGACACGATGCTGTTTTCTGCGATCGAAGCCCTGATCGCCGAACACAAGATTCCCTTGATGGTTGCAATTTCGATCGGAAACGGCGGCGGCGACGCGCAGGGAAGCGAACGTGGCCTCGAGTACGACACCATGTCAGGAACGTACGCTGAATTTGTGGAGAAAGAAGTCTTGCCGCGAGTCGAGGCTGAGGCCCATGTGAAGTTGACGAAAGACCCCGATGGCCGGGCCGCAATTGGTTTCAGCTCCGGCGGAGCCTGCGCGCTGATCATGGCCTGGTATCATCCCGAGCTTTATCATCGCGTGCTCAGCTATTCCGGGACGTTCGTGAACCAGCAGTGGCCTTGGAATCCGCAGACGCCGCATGGCGCGTGGGAGTTTCACGAGCATCTCATTGCGCAGAATCCCGCGAAACCGATTCGAATCTGGATGGAAGTCGGGGACAAAGATCTTCTCAACCCAAACGTCATGCGCGACGACATGCATGACTGGGTCGTGGCCAACGAGCGCACGGCGAAAGTGTTGGCCGACAAGGGATACCACTACCAATTTGTCTTTGCGCAAAATGCCGTCCACGTAGATCGCGGCGTCCGGCAGCAGACCCTGCCAGAAGCGCTGGAATATCTTTGGCAGGGATACCGCAGCGCCACCGGAAAGTGACGATTACTGTGTCTGGCATTCGCTCTTCATATATGAATCTCCAATGTCCCTTCTTCCGGATTCAGATAAGTCTTGCCTAACCCTTGTGGAAGCAATCCCTTAGCGATCCACTGAAAAACAACTCAAAAAGTTCTTGACTTGAATATAGTGTTATAGTTAACTACAACACTAGATTTGCTGCGTTGCAGGCGCCCGCTGCTACCCAGGCCCGGGGGACGCCGCCCACGAAGGCAAACACATTGACCGTTGAGGAGATTGCATATGAAGTCCTTTCGCATAGTGTTGGCTGTTGTTCTGGTAGCGCTCGCGACCGCAGCTGTGGCTCAGTCTGATGCGCAAAAAACTTTCGACAAAATCAAGACGTTGGCCGGAACGTGGGAAGGCCATGTAACGGTGGATCCGCCCATGAAAGGCATGGGAGAAAACGATTCCGTGCAGGTCACCATGCGGATCACCTCCCGTGGAAATGCTCTGGTGCATGAGATGAAAGGTCTGGGAGATTCGGACGATCCCACGAAGAACGATCATCCGGTCACGATGTTTTATGTCGACGGCGACAAGTTGATCCTCACGCATTATTGCGATGCCGGTAACCGCCCGCGAATGGTGGCCAAGCCGTCTTCGGAATTGAAAGAGGTAGACTTCAGCTTCTTGGACATTTCAGGAGGAACGCAGTTCGGCCACATGGATCATGCGTCGTTCAATGTGATCGACGAAAATCATCACTCTGAAGACTGGTTCTTCCTCATGCCCGGTGACAAACTGATGCACGGACATATGGACTTGAAGCGGGTGAAGTGAAGCGAGTCAAAGCGACGATTGGAAACCTCAATGGACCGTGAGTGGAATGACAGTCAACCGATTTACCGCCAGCTTCGCGACCGCATGGTTGCGATGATCCTGGACGGTGTGCTGAAGGAAGGTGATCCGTTGCCTTCCGTGCGCACCGTCGCGGCGGAGTATCGGGTGAATCCGCTCACGGTCCTGAAGGGTTATCAGGAACTGGTCGATGAGGGGTTGGTTGAAACCCGGCGGGGGCGCGGCATGTTTATCAATACAGGCGCTCGGAATTTATTGATGAAGGGCGAACGGGAAAAATTCCTGGCGGAAGAGTGGCCCCGGATCAAGGAAACGATCCAGCGGCTCGGGTTGAAGGCAGAAGAACTGCTGAATGGCGACGGCCGCAAGTCTCCGGCATCTCCGCAATCGGACTCCTCAAATGTGCCCGATCCTAGCCGGAAGGAGAAGCACTGATGGCATGCATTGAGGCACGAGGCTTGCGCAAGACATTTGGCACGACGGTCGCACTGGACGGCATCGATCTGCGGGTGGCAGAGGGCCGCATTCTCGGGCTGGTGGGTCCGAACGGGGCAGGGAAGACGACGGCGCTGAATGCGATCCTGGGGCTGATTCCCTATGACGGTGAGTTAAATGTCCTCGGGCGAAATCCGTGGAATGAGCGCGATCGCCTCATGCGGGATGTTTCGTTCATTGCAGACGTCGCCGTTCTGCCCCGATGGATGCGGGTTTCGCAGGCGCTGGATTACGTCGCGGGTGTGCATCCGCGATTTGATCGCGCGAAGGCCGAGGGATTTCTTGCGAAGACCACGATCAAGCGCGAGAGCAGGATCCGGGAGTTATCGAAAGGCATGATCGCGCAGTTGCACCTGGCTTTGATCATGGCGATTGACGCGAAACTGCTGGTCCTTGACGAACCCACTCTCGGCCTTGACATTCTCTTCCGCAAGCAGTTCTACGACTCACTGCTGAATGACTACTTCGACGGCAACCGGACGATCGTCGTCACGACACATCAGGTGGATGAGATTCAGGACGTTCTGACCGATCTGATGTTTATCGATCGCGGACGCATCGTGCTCCAGTGCACCATGGAAGAATTCGAATCGCGGTATGCCGAGGTGCTGGTGAATCCCGAGCGCATCGAGACAGCGCGCGCGCTGAAGCCAATGAGCGAAAGAGTTTCGATCGGGCGGATAATTTTCTTGTTTGATCGCGCCGACCGGCAGCACTTGGCGGCGCTGGGCGAAGTTCGCAAGCCCAGCATCGCCGACCTGTTCGTGGCAGTGCTCGGCAATCAGACAAAGGGACAAGGAGCGGCCCAATGAATACTCAGGCAAATGCGATGCCGGAGTCGCTGGAGTCTTCACGGGTTGCGCGGGATGTTCTGAGACCGACGAGGCCTTTCTATTGGTCGGTCCGGCGCGAACTCATGGAGAACCGGTCGGTCTATTTTGCACCGCTGTTGGTGGCAGGAGTCTTCTTGCTCGGATTTCTCGTCACCATGCAGCATCATGTGCGCAATGCGGCTATGAATTCTGCCCAATACCGCGATGCGATTGTCCTGCCATACGACGTATCCGCGGGCATGATGATGCTGTTGGTAATCCTTGTGAGCCTGTTTTACAGCATTGACGCGTTGCACGGAGAGAGAAAGGATCGAAGCATTCTTTTCTGGAAGTCGATGCCGGTTTCGGATCTGACAACCATTCTCGCAAAAGCCACAATTCCCATCGTCGCCATTCCCCTGATCGCAACTGCAGTCACAATCTGTCTGCAACTTGTGATGCTTATCGTGAGCAGCTTTGTCCTGATGGTGACTGGCCAGAGCGTGGCGCGATTCTGGGCGGAGTTGTCGCCGCTTCAGATGTGGGCGTTGCTGGCGTATCACATCATGACGGCGCATGCCCTGTGGCCGGCTCCAATTTATGCATGGCTGATGTTGGTCTCCGGTTGGGCCAGACGCGCGGTGCTGCTGTGGGCGGCTTTGCCTGCACTGGCGATTGCCGGGTTGGAAGCAATCCTCTTTCGGACCTCGCATTTCGCTTCCCTGGTGGGAGAGCGCATCATTGGCAGTTCGTCGCCGGCGCCTCACAGTACTGCGGCGGTAGGGATATCCATCTTTCCCACGAATCCGCTGATGCACATCCATCCCCTCGAAATGTTGATGTCGGCAGGCTTCTGGGGTGGATTGCTCGTCACGGCCATCTTCCTTGGCGCTGCGGTCCGCTTGCGCCGCTATCGTGGGCCAGTTTAGTTTGGAGCCAGGCGATCGTTGATGGAGATCTACTGATGAAGCTTCGAACGTGTCGTGGATATATTCTCTGTCTCGTTCTCTGTGGTATCGCATTCGGCCAGATCACATCCGGCGACAAAGAAGTGACGGTACGCGATCTTGTCCCGGTGAGGGCGCGATCCTCTGAATCTCTCGACGTGCTCAAGGCGTCGCTCGAAATGGTTCTGCGAGACGAAGGCGTTTGTTGCGGCAAGGATTCCGCGCTCGAAGATACTCTCGATAGAGTCGATCCACACTCGCTTCAGGACGTTGCCGGCAAAATTCAGGGCAGGCATCTCCTGAGCGACGGCCGCCCAATCAAAGTCACTGTGGAGTATCTCTCGCCCGAACAGGTGAACGCAGGTCACATGATGTTGATGCTGGGCGCGAATCATGCGGCAGTGATGGCATGGGACTCGCATTTCTATGTCATCGACGGGATGACCTACGTCGAAAGCGCCGATTCCGACGGAAACATCACCTACGTCGTGCACAAATTTTCGCTGTTGGATCCGCGCTACTCCGATTCGCGGAGAAGGGTCACCTTCGATCGAACGGTGCAGGACGCGAGCAAAATTCAGGGTGTGTTGTTCGTCCAGTCTGCGTTGCAGTAGCTTGAGAAGGCCCAGACCAGCAGCGGAAGCCCGCGCATTGTACGCGATAACCATCCCGGTATTAACGGACCAGTACCTAATCTTGCACTATTACTAGTGCATGCAAATTCCTATAATTTACTTATCAGTTTTGGGTCGAGTATATTGGCGGCGCTACCGTAATGTCCGGATAGCTGGGGGACATTGGGTCGGTAGCGCTTTGCCGTTGTTCCGCCGATCTCATCGATCAAAAGGCAAGCTGGATCCGGCTCATCAGAACATTCTCGCTATGGAGCGGTGCCGCCGAGCCTTCAGCCATTTGAAATCCCGTGTGCTCGTAGTCGGTTGTCAGTTTCACGTCACGGTTCAGATACCAGTTGATGCCCACAGACCGCTCCTTCGCGGCCTGCGCTGCGGTTGACGGATTTGCAAATTGCGGGAAGGCATCGCCAATTCGTAGCTCGCTGTAGCGCAGAGCTAGCTCGAAAGCTCCCAGATGACGGATTCCTCGGCTCGGTTCAAATGAATTCTTCGGGTGCACTCCCGCGTAAGCATTCTTCTCACCAGTTAGTACGCACGATCCCGCGACCTGCCAGGCTTGGTTTCGAATCCGTCCGCTCACTCCTTTGTTCAACACCTCTTGCGACGAAAGAACGTATTCGCTCATTACTCCGAACGGACCAACATAGTAGCCAGCTTGGGGAGCCAGCCGGTTGTGTTGTCCGTTGGCAATCGCGCTCGACGAGTATTTGAAAAACGTCGTCTGACCCATCGTCTTCAGGCCGGCGATGGTTCCATGCTGATGTCCTGCGGAGCCGCCGAGGCCGATGCCGAAATCGTGAAGAGCCTTTGCTCTTGTCGACACGAAAGGGTGCACGAACGCCCGTGCCGCCACCTCGTTTCCATGAGCCCATTGCGTGAACTCGCCGTTGGAGCCATCGCTGGATCCGTTGAAGTAACCCGCCGCGTAAGTCACGGAATTGGACAGCACTGCCCCAGAGATCTGCGCGCCGATGTACCGCAGCGGAACCAGGTCCGACGCGAGCGAGCGTTCAGCAAACGTCAGGTCACGGTCAGAACGAAGCACTTCGAGTCCGATCGGCTCCTTGAATTTGCCGGCACGCAGCTTCGCATAGCGCAGCCTCTTCAATTCGAGAAATGCCTCCTGAATCTGCGGGTTGTTCTGTCCAAAGTCCGGCATAAATCGAAAATCGACGGCATTGAACAAGGTCCCTTCAAACAATGGTCGGATGCGCCGGAAAAGAAAGGTGTCAAGCGGTTCGCCGTGCGTATTAGCGGAGAACCAACGGTCGTCTGCCTGGACATAGCCATGCACATGCAGCTGCGTGTGTTGGTCCGTGGTCGAGAACCACAGCCCGTCCTTCCGAAAAGAAACTGGACCATCGGAGCCTGCAGGCTCCGATGTCATAGCTGGCGGGCCAGAAGCCGGCGTGCCGCTGGTTTCCTGCGCCCATAGAAACGCATTGAAGGAAAAGCAGGTTGCGAGCGCGAGCGTCGCAACACACTCTCTTAACGATTTAGGCCAGTTTTGGAAGGAGAATTCCCGCATCAAATGAAAGTGGAAACCGCTCTTGCAGTATAGGGGAAAGTTTCGGGCGGGGGACCTACCCGTAGGTAATCAGACAATGGTCAGATGCCAAACCGGGCGCTTGCGGCCAGTTGGTACAATATCGAAAGGATGCTTCGCGTAATGGCCGAATCCGGGCGCCATGAAGGAGTTCAAAATCAGCGTTCCCGCTGGTGTTGGCTCGTCATCGTGCTGGCAATCGTCGCACTGTCTTGCAGCCTGGCAACGCGAACCTTCCGTCTCAGCGCATCACAAAATATCAGTGTTCACTCGGCAGCTTCACAAGGGATGCGGCAGCATCTGGACAGGGACGCCGTCCGCTGGATTCCTCCAGTTCGGACCCTGATCAGCCTCGAATCCCCTACTTTCTACCCGCGAGTGGCGCCGGCGGGACCACCTCTGCCGGTTCTTCTCCTCGATAGTCCTCTCTACAACCGGCCTCCTCCCGCGCGCGGCTAGTCGCCGCTGTCTTCCAACAACCGGGTCCCGGGATAGATCTCGTTATCAATGGTTGATGACGTGCCGGCAACTGCCAGCCAGTCTGCGCAGATGATTCGCCGATTCCGGAAGCGCCTCGGAGCGGGATTTTGCCGCCTCAAGGTTATCTCTGGGAGGAGATCATGAAGTTCGCAATCGCATCGACATGCGCGCTCATTCTGAGCGTGTTTGTCTTATTTGCCACCGCACAACAAAAGAAAGAAGCTGGCTTTCAAAACGCTACAGTCGTAAGCATCGACCAATACACGCCTCCATCCAATTATGTAGGCGGAAGTCCCACGGACGCGCCCGTGCAGGCAAATGGAAACGGCTATGACGTGCGCATCCGCTTGAATTGCGATGAGTACGTTGGACGTTACGAAACTGCCACTGGGTATGTGCCGTCAGTATTTGCGCCGAATCATCCCGTGAGCGTCCGGCTGCAAAAGCATGAGATGTTCGTAAGCTTGCCGACGGGCGATGAGGTTAGGATGGGCATCGTGTCGCACAAGCATGACAAGCAGCAGGCTTGTTCGACGAACGGATAGATGTACCGGATGGGCTGCGGCCAGTATGAACCGCAGCCCTTCTTAAATAGCCTTGTCCTAGAGTCCCCAAATACGATCTGCGCCAACCACAAGTCCGAACGTCAAAGCGGCGATCAACACCTCACCTAAAGCGCCTACGATGAACGGACGGATTCCCTGTTTCGACATCTCGCGGAAATTTGTACGAAGGCCTACGCCCGCAAATGTCAGAAGAAACGCCCAGCGCGACAGATTCGCCAGAGACGCGACCTGGTCTTTGCTGAACGTGTGAAAGGTCACAAGGAGCGAGATCGCCAAGAATCCCAGGATGAATTTCGGGAACTTGTTCCACAGAAATGAAGCCTTGTTTTCGACGGCCGCAGCTTGTCCCTGCTTGGCCCAGTAGATGGCGTAGGCCAGCACGACAAAGCCGATCATCGCGTTGCGCGCAGTCTTGGCGAGCACGGCAATTTTCCCCGCCGCGTCGGAGTAAAGTGCGCCTGTCGCCGTGGCCTCGGCAGTGTTGTCGACTCCCAAGCCGGACCAAAGGCCGAACGTGACGTCACTCAGATGCATGGAGTGTCCGATCAACGGGAACGTGAAAAGGGCCAGGGCACCGAGCGCAAGGATAGCCGCGATCGCAAACGTAGAATCTTCGTCGTCGGCGTCAATCGCTCCTTTGGCGGCGATGATCGCTGAGACACCGCAGATGGAAGACCCGACCGCCAGCAAGCTCGTCAGTTTGGGTGAGAGCTTAAAGACGCGGCCGAGGAAATGCATCAACATCAGTGATAGCGAGATCTCGATAACGACGAGCGCGAGGCTGATCCCGCCCAGTTTCAGGATGTCACCGAGTACGAAGCGCGATCCTAGCAGCACGATTCCCACCTTGAGCCAGAATTCATAGGTGGCGACACCAGCCTGGAAAATCTTGGGCACGCTCAGCAAGTTCGAGATCACAAGACCGATGATGATTGCCCAGAGGACATACTCGATGTTGGGAAACGTCCAGTGATGCGACTTGGCGTAAGTGTTGATGAACTTCTCGAGAAACTTGCCGCAGTAGCCGACCGCCGCGAGCAGCAGAATTCCCGGAATCAGTCGCAATATGTTGAGCGGCGTAGTATCCGACTGCGCTTGCAGGACCGTAATTGAAGCTGACATCACCTACCTCCGGTTGCAGGGTGAACCGACGATCTACCAGGGGACCTTGGGGAAGACTCCGAACCGAACGGCAGCTGCCAGAATCAAGGCCAGCAGCACGGCCCATGAGTCCAGCGAAAGCGTGATCTGTTTGCTGTTGCCGGATGGTTTGTTCGCCATAAATTCCTCGCTGCCTTGTATCGGCAGAACTTGAAATCAAGACAAGTGCTTAGCACCGCCGGCCCGGAAAAGGAGAGTGCCAAAACCAGGCCGGCAGCGATTCTGAAGGGAAGGCGCCCCTCAGAAGGTGTAGATGAGGTCGAACTGCTGGCGTTTGAGCAACGGCTCTTCCTTACCCGGGGCCGATATCGTCTTGTTGATCGACGCGGCGTTGTTTTCCAGGTTCGTGTTGAGTGTTCGTCCGACCCACATCGTGTACTGAGCCAGAACGTTCTTCTGCAATCTCCAGGCGCCGTAGATCCGGTTCTGCAGAATGTTCGTCGGAGCGCGCTGGTCGCTTTCAGCCCACGACGCCAGAATGGCGTCTTGTTCGATGCGCCACCACGAATAGCCGAACTGCACTTCGTTCTTGTTCTGGTTGGTGATGGCTTGACCAAGGCTGAAGTCGAAACCGTAGCCCTTGTCCTGCTTGCCCAAACCGGTTCGGACTCCCTTGGTGTCGAACGGATTCGTGGTTGCATTCAGGTTCTGCTCGAACTCCGCCATCAGGTTGACTGGCAAGCGGGCGATTCCGGTCTTGATCTGGTTGTTCAGGATGAAATCCGAGTACAGGAACTTCGACAGGAAGTGAGCGGTCGGATTTCCCTTTGAGTCGTAACTCACGAAAGTGGAATTCGTCATGCCGTTCGCGGCGAAGGGGCAAGGCGGGAACGATTGGCTAGCAGGGCTGTCCACGTTTTGAATTGCAGCGCAACCCGGCCCCTCTCCCGGAACATTGCCGTTGTTTGTGCCAGTGGTATTGGAGCCCGTGGTCGTCGACTGCACGGCAAACGCCGAGGCGCTCAACAGGGCTTCCGGGCCATGGACGTTCAGCAGCGTGTACGACGGCGTCATCACCCACGGTCCAAACTGCAGGCGCATCGAAGTATTGCCGCCGACAATGTAGGAATCCGGACCCTTGGTCACTTCGTTAAAGGGCAGGAACATTCCTTGCACGGTGAAGTTCTTCACTGGGCCATAGTGAGTATCGAACGAAAGCTTCGCGTCGAAGCCGTCAGGATTGATATCCGGATCAAAGGTGAGCGACGTGCGCGGCCAGGTGAATGCAAACTTGCCACCGGTCAGTGAAAGAAAATGCGCGGCCTTCGGATTGTAGGTAATGTAGGCGCGATCCAGTCCAATCGTCTTGCGGTCGAAGAAGTTGGTGAGCGTTTCGTTGGTCGTCGTAGGATCGCCAAGGCTGCCGGTCGCGATGTAGATGCCGCCGACGAAGTCTTCACCAAGCCTTCCGTCCACCCCAAACCGGGCGCGAGCTCGGGCGCGGTTGCGGTCCGGGACCGTTTGCTGGAGATAATTCTCGCCGCGGACGCGCATATCGCCGGAGAAGCGGAATCGGCCGAAAGCAGTCTCGAGGGCAGAGAAGCGCTTTTGCTCCTCTTGCGAGGCTACGACGCTGTTTGTGACCGTTGTTTTTACATCCGCCACATCGCTGGAAAGCTTTGCGACCATGCTCTGCTCCTGGTCGGATGCGGCTTGGATGGACGCCGCCTTTTGCTGAGCATCAGCGGCTGTCGACTGCGCCTGCTGCAACTGCTGCTGGGACTGCTGCCAGGCCTGCTGGTTCTGTTGCAATTGCTGAGTGAGTTGCTGGATCTGCTGCTGCTGGGCGGCAATCGCATCTCTTAACGACTGTACGTCGGCGGCCGTTACCTGCGGCTGAGCCGGCGGTGCCGCCGCTCGCTTCTTTTTCGGTGTAGTACCGGTTTGGCCCCATGTGCTCACCGTAATGGCGGCGAGCGCTAGGGCTGTGATGAAGAACCTGGATGCTGGTTTCATGGATGGACTGTCCTCTCCTTTTGGGTTTCGGTTTGACTGAGTTTTGGGGGAGACAGCAGAAGAGCTCTTGCCGCAGACCGCGATCAGAGCCTTCGAAAATCTTCCTGGCATCGACAACCTGCGACTGCCTGAAATGCCAGTGTTAGAATTAACACAATAAACATAGTAGACATTAACGCGATATTCTTTTTCGTGTCATTAACAACACGTTAATTTTTCGTGGGACCTGGGAGTCCTCTGGGTACAGACAACGCGGAAACTGCCTCTAGCTCGCGGGTGTCAGCCCCCACTTGTTCTGCAAATGTCGTTCCATGCTTTTGAAGACGATGCCGTCTACGATGTAGCCGAGCGCGATAATCAGCAGCATCACCGCAATCACGGCGCTCATGTCGTTGAGGTCGCGTCCCATCATGAGGACTTGGCCGAGGCCCAGGCTGAGATAGAGCATTTCTGCCGTGATCAGCGAGCGCCAGGCGAATGCCCATCCTTGCTTTAGGCCCGACACGATGAATGGCAGACTAGCTGGCAGCAGGACATACCAGAACAGCTTGAATCCCTTCGCCCCGAGATTGCGTCCGGCCTGGCCAAAAATTTTCGGCATCTGCTTGCGGCCGTCCTCCATCGCGAGCGTGACGGACAGCAGCGATCCCATGATGACGACGAACAGAATCGCGTTCTGGTTCAACCCGAACCAGAGCAATGCCAGAGGCCACCAGCAGATACTGGGAAGGCTCTGCAGGCTGACCAGCAGTCCGCCCATGGTCTCTTCGAGAAACTTATTGCTGGCGACGCCAAGGCCAAGAATCATGCCCAGCACGACCGAGATTCCATAGCCCAGCAGTACCCGCATCATGCTGACGCGGATCGCAATCCAGTACGTGTGGTCGGCGAATCCGTTATAAAGCGCTTCGCCCACGCCCCAGGGTGTAGGGAAGAGGTACGGCGGCCATATCTTCAGCTCGGCGAGAAGGGTCCACAATCCGAACAATGCGGCGTAGAAAATGATGAAGCGTGCGGCTCGTTTCATGCGGACACCCCCGGCTCAATATGCGGCTTCACGCCCGCGTTGTATTCGGCTTCGAGGGAGCGGTTGATTTCTTCGCGCAGTTCGGCAAGAACATCCCGCGCGGTGAGCGCGACCGATGGATCTTCCAGATGACGCGGCCGAGGCAAGTCGATGGGAAACTGGCTTTTCACGCGTCCCGGGCGGAAGGTCAGCAGCACAACGCGATCGCCGAGCCGCACTGCCTCGCGAACGTTATGGGTGACGAAGATGATCGTCCGCCCGGTTTCGCTCCATATGCGTTCCAGTTCGTCGTGCAGCAGGTCTCGCGTCTGAGCATCGAGCGCAGCGAATGGCTCGTCCATGAGCAGAACATCGGGCTCTGTAGCCAGGGCGCGGGCAATTGCGACCCGCTGCCTCATGCCTCCCGACAGCTGATGGATGTAGCTTTTCTCAAACTTTGCCAGGTGAACCAGCTTCAGGTAATAGCGGACTTTGTCCTCACGCTGGGCCTTCGGAATGCCCTTCATCTTCATGCCGAATTCGACGTTCTCACCAACGGTGAGCCAGGGAAACAAGCCGTGTTCCTGGAAGATCAGGATGCGGTCGGTCCCCGGGCCTTGAACCGGCTTGCCGTCCACCGTGATTTCGCCTGAAGTTTGCGAGTGCAGTCCGGCAATCAGGTGAAGCAGCGTCGACTTGCCGCAGCCCGAAGGCCCAACGATGCAGACGAACTCGCCGGCCTGAACCTGCAGATTGATCTTGTCGAGCGCCAGCAGCCGCTCTCCGCTCTGCGTGCGATAGCTCAGCGAGATATCGTGGAGCGCAACTTTCGGGATCTCGAGCGACGTCCCGGGCCGGCTATCATCCACCGCGATCAACCCCAGCGATTTGTAACGCCGGTTGGTACTCGCTGTAGACGGGTCCATTCCCGGAATCGGAAATTGCTGTGGGACGCTCTGAGTGCTCATTGGATCGCCTTTCGCTTCTTCTCCGCGAGAACCTGGTTGAGAAGAGTCAGGTCATACAGGTGGGAGAGGTCAGGCATCTGGCGCCCGAGGAATCCATCTTCGAAAGCTTGTTGGGCAGCGGTATTCAGCGCACTGTGCAGCGGATCGTAGGTGACCTGCAGCCGCGAGAACGCTTCGTCCAGGATTTGATCCGACAAGGCTTTGCCGGTTTCGCGCTGAATCTGCTCGTTCAGCAGTTTCTTGGCTTCGGCCTGGTGCGCGTTGATCCAGTCGGTCAGATCAATATTGGCCCGGATCCAGTTCTTGACGAGATCGGGATGTTCGTTCAGAAACTTCGTGTTCACAACCAGCAGGCCGATTACGAATTGCCCGTTAGGCCAGAGGGTGCGTTCATCGACCAGCAGTTTTCCGTTGCCTTCGTGGATCAGCCGCGTGGCCCACGGTTCGGGAGCCCATGCCGCGTCAAGGTTCTTCTTCAGGAACAAAGTGAGCTGGTCGGGATTCGCCATCGGTACAATCTGCACGTCCCCGCCCTTGTCGTTGGTCTTGAGGCCATTCTTCTTCAGCCAGTTACGCAGCGCGACATCCTGCGTATTGCCGAACTGAGGAGACGCGACGCGCTTGCCGTGAAAATCTTCCGGTTTGTTGATGCCAGCATCGTTCCGCACGACGAGAGAGGCTCCGCCACTGGCCGCGCCAGCCACAACCCGTAGCGCTTCTCCGCTCGAGCGAACGTATCCGTTGATCGCCGGGTTGGGCCCGACATAAGTCATGTCGATAGCGCCGGCAAAGAGCGCTTCGATCGCGGCAGGCCCTGCATTGAAGCTGGTCCACTGCACCTTGACCTGCTGCCCCATCGCTTTATCGAAAAAACCATTGGCCTTGCCGACCATCGCCTGCGCGTGCGTGATGTTCGGAAACGCGCCGACGCGGATTGTCGCCTGCGCCCAAGCCGATGCAACCGTCAACAAGAGTAGTGAGATCCCGACTGCCAGACGTTTAATCAACCTTTTGGCCTCCAACCACCATGGGGAGGATGCTGGCGGGTTCTTTTTTCGTGCGTTTGCTGTTTTTTACCGGGCCGCCACGGGAAACAAGATCGGCCAGGGTTGTGTTGTCGAGGATGCGAGCCGCGGCATCCCGGACATCAAGGAATACCTGGTACAACGCCCGGTGTTCGAGATCGCGATCAATCAGTTCGCGGAGATGCTCCGCGTCTCCAAACGGCGCGAGCGGTCCATCAATCAGGCGAATGATCTCGCTCAGAGAAATATCGGATGGCTGGCGGCGTAACTGGTATCCGCCCTTTGCGCCGCGGATACTGTCCACCATCCGGGCGTTCTTCAGTTCGAGCAGGATCAGTTCGAGGAACTTTTCCGGCAGCGTTTCTTCGTAGGCGATGTCGCGAATCTTGATCGCCCCCTGCTGGTGGTGCCGGGCCAGCATCATCATCGCCTGCAGCGCGTAGAGTCCTTTTTGCGAGATCTTCATGTCGAAAGCCGAATTAAACCATAAACTCCATTGAAATAATAGACATTATTACCATAAGCGACATAGCAAGCTTGCCGCCATTTCCGGAGTCGGAAGATTTCTGGGTTCGCTCTAAGGAATCAACGACTTGGCGGGAGTCGGTGGGACTAGGAGAGAAGTGTGATGTGAATCACATTGCACTTCCTGATCAGAAAAAGTCTCCTGCAACCTGTGGAAAACACAGAAGTTTGCAGCTTTCTGCATACAGGATTTGCTGGGAAAGTGCCGTTCAGGCCTTTGATACGCGGAGCGCGATCACCGTGACGTTATCCGGTCCGCCGCGTTCCAGAGCCATCCGGACCAGCTTCATGCAGGCGTCGGCAGGAGTATTGGTGCGGGCAATCCGCGCTATGTCGGTCTCCGTGACGACACTCCACAGCCCGTCGGTACAAAGGATCAGACGGTCTCCATCCGACAGCGGGATGGGCTGCTCGGGGACATGAGGAGTGAGTTCGCGCCCCGATCCGAGCGCCGCCGTCAGGATATGCCGCTGCGGATGCGATTCCGCGTCCTCGGAGCGCACGATCCCGTTCTCCACCAGCCGTCCCACGTAGGAATGGTCGCGCGTCAGGCGCGAGACCGAATCCGGGCGAACCAGGTAAAGCCGGCTGTCCCCGACGTGTGCGAACCATAGCTGGTGGTCGATGATCGACAGGGCGGTGCAGGTCGTGCCCATTCCATGAAACAGGGGATGCTCAACGGCATACCGCTGGATAGAGTCGTGAGCCGCCTGAAATGCCTTGAGGAGCGCCTGCTGCGGGTCGCCGTTGAAGTCGCGGTCGTAAATGTACCGGACGGTCTCGACGGCCAGCCGGCTGGCTTCTTGTCCGCCTTCGTATCCGCCCATGCCGTCGGCGACGACCGCCAGGCGTCCCTTTTTGCGGAAATCAGAGTCGGAATCAGGTTCCCAGTACAGCAGAGAGTCTTCGTTATTCTCGCGCTGTAGCCCGACGTCCGTGAGGCTCGCCGCCTCGACTCCAGGCTTGGGAGTTTTGCTTTCAACCGGCATAAAGAGACGGTGAGTGTACTGCCTGCGTGGAACCCCGCCAGGTCCTCGTCATTATATAAGGAACGCCGTGAACCCCGTGGGCGGCTGCCGGACCCCACTCTCCAGCAGGATTGTGTAGCCTACCATTTATTAACGCGAAATGCAGAGATGGATTGGTTCATTTACGGAAAAAGAAAAAAGCCGCAAAAGGCAGCGGCTCTCTCTTCCACCAGGATGTCAGAACACGGGAGCACAAGACAGCTTATTTCGCGGTCTTGGCGTTGTGTTTGTCGGCATAGATGCGCTTGCTCATGTGATTTGCTTCGTGGTTGAGCTGGCGCTGGTCCTGCTTGGTGAGATGGCCATTGTCCTTTGCCATGTCTTTCTTTTCGTTGTTCTGCAGGCGCTGTTCGCCGCGTTCCAGACGGCGTGTTTCGCCTTTCGTCAACTGGCCGCTCTTTACGCCATTGGCGATGCGAGCCTGCTGGCGAGTTTCGCGGCGATTTACTTGATTGACGCGCGGATGACCAGGATCGACTTGTCCCGGGCCGGCGCCAGACGTGTTTTGCGTTTGAGCAGCGGCTGATCCGGCAACCATCAGACCACCCACTGCCAGGGTGAGGAGCGTGTGTGTGAATTTGGTCATGACTGATTGAACCCCCGGGAGGCAGTTTAGTTCTCGGTTCGGACGAGACGGGGGTTACGAAGGGGAAGTCTAGAGATTGATGGAAGATGCATTAGAAGTAACCTTCAGGTTGATTACCGGGGTGTACAAGCTTGATGGAAGAACCTCCCGGTACCCGCCCGAATCAGCGGCCGTTCACTTCGTACCCACGGACATGGTAGCTTGCTCAGGTGATCCGATTGATCAGAAATCTGGCGATTCTGGCCGTGCTTTTGGTACCGGCCGCACTCGCCCAGCAAAAACATCTTTGGGTTGTGCGCGACACGGGCGAGTTGGTCGAGTACGATCCCGCAACATTTGCCCTGAAGCAGCGCGTTAAATTGCCGCCGGAGGCGTTGAAATCCCCAGCAGGCCTCTCCGTGAATCGGCTGGGGCAGATTCTGTTCGCGCCCGCCGCAACGTTGCCTCTCTCGGAAGACGACCAATCGGGCCGCAAGGCCTGGTTCTGGGACGGACACGCCGCCAGCACGCTGGACCAAAGCCTCTCCCACAAAGTCGCCGAAACCGGATCGAATCAGGCCGTCACCGAATTGGCTCCCACGCCGTACCTCTCTGCCGACGGCAAGCATCTCTTCTGGTTCGCCAACGAGCAGCGCCGTCTCGAGCGCGAGGAAGTGGATCTTTCCACCACCACAACCTGGCATGCGTGGCAAACCGATCTTTCCGGAGGCGGGCGTGAGGACCTGACCTCGACGAAGCTTCCCGAATGTCGTTGCACCACCGGATCGTGTGAAGAAACATGCCCCGTCGGAGTCGTATGGATCCCCGAAACAGGTGTCGATACCTTTTTCGTGATGAACCTGTTCGTCGCCGGCCAGACGACCCCTGCGTACAAAGGAAGCAGCCTCTATAAGAATGACGGCGGAAAATGGGCCGCGACCGCTTTTTCCGATCCTCTGCATCGCGTCGTTGATGCCTCAACCGACGGGTCGACGATCGTGGAAGCTGTTCCCGACACTGGCTGCTGCGGATGGTCCAACCAGAGCAACGATCAGACGATCGTGCACGCGCCGGGAAAGACCATCACCGTCTTTGACGAGCAGGCTACCTACAAGAATCCCGACTACGATGTCAGCTTCTACACAGCCAACGCCCGCCTCTCGCCCGATCTCGCGCATGTCGCGATGACGATTACGGCGACGGCCCAGACGAATAAGCCGATTCAGGAAGCGCAGCAAGGGCAGGCCAGTCCGGAGGAACTGCAGCGCATCCGGAAATCGCTGGCGGAACTTCCCGCGGTCGCAGTCAAAACGGTGGAAGACACGCCCCAGCAGGTCGTGTTTCTGCCGCACGCCACCTTGATTGGATGGATCAGCGACAAGGAAATGCTGATCGCGGAAAATCACCTGCTCGTGGCGTACAACATCGCGACTAAGGCGCGCCGCAAGTCCGCTGTACGGCTCGAAGATGCAACGCGCGCTTTCCTAGAGTAGAGCCTTCGCGTTCTTTTGCTGGCCGGCGCGATAAAGGATCCATCCCAGTACGTTCATTCCGAGAACAACTCCGGCGACTTTGATGGAGTAGCGCCACGAGTTCGCCACGTTGATCACCGGAAACACCGAGAGCAGGACCGAGAGCAAGGTCACGATCAGACCTGAAGCAGCCGCCAAACGAATCCACCCGGATGGACGCAGTCCGCGATCCTTCCTCGAAAGGATCGGGATGGTGAACAGCGCCAGATACGCGATGCCGTAGAACGTAAAGCTGCAGGTGAGCAGCAGTTCGAATGATTCGTCCGGGCTCACGCCAATCAGCGCGATGAATGCCACCACCACGGTAGCCGCGCCGAGAAACAGCACCGAATTCGTCGGAGTCTTGTATCGCGGATGCAATCGCGAAAACCATTCCGGCAAAAGATGGTCCCAGCCGGCCACCATCGGCAGGCGCGTGCTCATGGTGAAGAACGCGCAGAAAGTCGCGAGGTATTGAATGAAGATAAACAGCACTGCCTGCGGCATCACAATGCTGTTGAGGCCAAACACGTGCATCCCGCGTCCCAGGGCCTGAACCAGGGGAGCCACGACATCTTCTCCGGATGGAGGCACGAACGCGAGAACGGAACTGGTGGTGAGGATGTATATCAGGATGACGATCGGCGCTGACAACACGACAGAACGCGGCAGGTGGCGCCCCGGATTGCGGCACTCGCCCGCGAACACGGCAACATATTCAAATCCCGTCAGCGCTCCGAATGTCATTTTGCTGAAGACACTGACGCTGAAGAGCGTGAGCGGCGGAACCACCAGCTTGAGCGGATGATATTCCGAGAGCCCGCCGTGCCTGACGTTCAGAAACGGCGTGATGATGAGCAGCCCCAGCACTGCAAGAAAGACGGCCGAACCAACATTATTGATCCACTTGCCGATTCCAAGTCCGAGACCTGCGATCAACATCGTGATCGCGATGACGCAAAATGAGGCCAGGACAATCATCCCTTTGTTCCCGGCAATCCATGCTGCACCTGGGATGACGTAAGAAGCCAGCGAAACGGTAAGCAGTCCGCCCAGTCCGACATAAACAATCACGTAGAGCCACACGTTCCACGCCACCATGAAACCTACTTTGTCGTCGAACGCAATTCTGGCCCATTCGTACAGCCCACCTTCGAGTGGGAGCAGGCGGCTAAGGTGAATGACGACCAGCGCCAGCGGTACAAAGAATGTCACCGCCCCCACCAGCCAAAGCACCACGTGCGAAGGCCCTGCTTTCACCGCCGTTCCGATGTAGTCGGGGACAATGATCAAAAGCAGCTGCGCCAATACCAGATCGAACAGTCCGAGTTCCTTGCGCAGCGCTGTGCTGTGCGACTGAACTTCGGCTTCCGCTTGCTGAACAGATGGGTTTGGCGCAGTGGTCACGTTGTGGGCTTCACCATGGGCAGCCGGAACTGCGACTCATTTCTTCTCCGGCGTGACCGCAGGTTTCAACAACAAATCCTGGTAATCAAAACTGAAATCCGCCAGCGGTGAGACGGCTGCCATCCTCGCGCTATCGATCGAACCGTCAGGATTCAGTGCGAAAGTAATGAATGCATCTTCGATCGTGCGCTGCCGCCAGTGCGCTTTGAACGTGTTGTATTGCCAGTGCTGCAGGTCGCCAATCATGCCCGGGGTGTGATCGAAGCTGATGGTCAGTCCGCCATTCTCCATGCGGATCGTAATCGGTCCATACCAGGCATCGTTGTAAAACCCGGCATATTTCTCCAGCGGAAGCGAAGGCTTCGAGTTGACGTCGCGTGACCCTTCGGCCTTCTTCACTTCTTCGGCCGCATCCTTCTCTTCCTTATCCTTGTAAGCTTTGAAACTGGCAATCCAATCTGTAGCCGGAAGATGGAAGTAGTGGTCGAGCACGTGGTAGAGGATCGCGTCGAAGGCGCCGTCCTCTTCAGCATTCGTGAGTACGACTACGCCCAGATTCTCCTCAGGCACGAGCATGACGCGCGAAACGAATCCGCCGACGCCGCCCGTATGCCCAACCAGCTTGCGTCCGTGATAATCGCGCAACCCCCAGCCCAGTGCATAGTCGGCAAAATTGGCCTTGAGGCCTGCGAGCTGCGGCGGAGGATCATTCACCGGCAATATGGTTTGCGCCGACCACATCTCCTTTGACCTTTGCTCACTGAACAGATGGCCATCATGGTCCACAAACTTTCCCCGGTTTAATTGGAGTTGCACCCATTTCGCCATATCGGCTGCGCAGGAGTTGATCGCTCCGGCTGGGCCCGCGTTATCGAGATCCTCGAACGGAATCACCTGCAGCTTGCCGTCTACTCGCGAATGCGGATACGCATAGTCGTCCCCTGCCTTGTACTGATTGGTGCTGACGTTGGTGTGATTCATTCCCAGAGGGGTGAAGATGCGTTCACGCACGTAGTCATCCCACGATGTGCCGGTGACCGCAGGGATAATCTGTCCGCCCGTCATGTAAAGCAGGTTGTCATACGCATAGTGGCTCCGAAAGCTGGACTGCGGCTTCATGAAACGCAGCTTGTAGATGACGTCCGCCCGGGAATAAGTCGTGTGCGGCCAGAAAAGAAGATCACCCTCCCCAAGACCCATGCCGCTGCGGTGCGTGAGCAGATCGCGGATCGTCATTTCATGCGAAACGTACGGGTCGTACATGACGAAGCCGGGCAGACGTTGATAAACGGGGTCGTCCCACGACAGCTTGCCCTCATCCACCAGAGTTGCCAGGGCCGCCGTCGTGAATGCCTTGGTGTTCGATCCGATGCCGAACATCGTGAACTCATCCACGAGAGTTGGATCGCCCATCTTGCGGACGCCGTATCCCTTTGCGACGACAACCTTGCCGTCCTTGACGATAGCCACACCCATGCCGGGAACGTCGAACGTTTTCATTGAACTCGCGACATAAGCATCAAGGTCCGGTGGAGGCGCAGACTGTGCCACTGCCGGTATCCAGAAGATTGAAGTCGTCAAAAGGAACGCACAATTCCGCAATATCTTCCCGGCCATGAGGGCTCCCATGTTGTCTTGAAACATTTGTAGCGGCGAGAGAAATGCCGCGAAGATTAAAACACAGAACCAGATCGCTTTTCAGGACATCTCGGAGGGCAGGAGAAAGATGGAGTGGGCCCCGGTTCGGAGCCACTCCGAGGGCTTTGATTCAATTCATGCGTTTCGAGACGACTGCGCTCACATAGTCGAGCAAATGCTGGATGTCCAGATCGCAGTCGATCAGCGAAACCACCTGAGACGGTGACAGGCCTGTGCGGCACGACACCTGTTCAATCAGTTCCGACTCGGAAAGGTTCATGATCGGATCTTGATAAAAAATCATTCAGACTCCTCGGATTCGCGATGAATGGATTGCAGATGAAATAGAGCGGAACCGGCTTCCCTGGATCTCGTAAGGGAAGCAGGCTATGGCGGGGAATGCTCAGCAACGGATGGAGCGGAGAAGAATGGGCCTGAAGTTCGGGGGAGTGTGGACGCTCCACCCCAGCATCTGCATCTGAAAGCGGAATGTGCCGTCGGAGAGTAAGGCCGGGCCAGTGGCGCCCGCGCCAATGGCCGCAGGAGCGCTGGTGGCGTGAGCGTGCATCACCACCGGCGCCGTTCCTCCCTGAAACGCAGCGTCCGGCAGGTCGACGTCAGGCAGGACAACAATCAGCAGCATCAGGAAGATGAGGCCACCGAGTATGACGAGCGTCGACGTCTTTACATTCCATCGCGACATGGCTTTATTCTTTTTTGCCAGAGGCAACCTGGGATGTCAATGGCACTTGGGCCAGGCTGTACCGGCAGAAAAGCATGATTGAATTGTTGCAGACGAGCGGGAGGACGTTGCCTCGTTTTGAAAAATGCCAAGTCAAATTTTAAGAGCATGCCAGAAGTGCGCTCCTATCTCCTGAAACGGCAGCAATGGTTGCCCAAACCGATTGGCGAAGTGTTCCAGTTCTTTTCCCGGCCCGAAAATCTGCAGATCATTACTCCACCCTGGCTCGACTTTCGAATGGTGGACAGCCCATCCGACCTGAATGCGGGCTCCCTGATCCGATACCGTCTGCGCTGGCACTCCGTTCCGATCCGCTGGACCACGGAAATTTCCGAATGGAATCCACCTCACAGTTTTGTTGACCGGGCCGTGTCCAGTCCTTACGCCCTGTGGAATCACGAGCATTCCTTTGATTCCGAGAACGGTGGCACCCTGATGCGCGACTTTGTCACCTACGCACTCCCTTTCGGCCCCATCGGCTGGCTGGCGCATCGCGTCCTGGTGAAGCGCGATGTAGAAAGGATTTTTGATTTTCGAGCAGAAAAGATGCGCCAACTCTTTCCGGGATGAATTTCAAAGCGATGAACTCCAACACCCTTGTCATTGCGACGCGCGAGCGAAGCGAGGGCTGGGCTCAAACATGTTGTCATTCCGACAAGGGAGCGAAGCGACCGCGGAGGAATCTGCTGTATGGGCCGCATGGGAGCTTGCAGCCATGATCTCCTGTACAAAGCATGCCCCTTCGTATAAAAACTCTGAAGCGGTGTGCGGCGGGTTGTTCGGGGGACCCAGTCCTTGTACGTCAGGCCAAAAACCTTGCAGGAAGCCGTTTCTGTGCTGGCCGCCAGCGGCGGGCAAATTCTTGCCGGGGGCACGGATTTCTATCCTGCACTGGGTGAACGTCCCCCACAGGGCGACGTCATCGACATCACATCTCTCCGCGAAATTCGCGGGATCTCCCTCGAAACTGAATGGATTCGCATCGGGGGGCTGACAACCTGGACGGAGATCATTCGGACTCCGCTGCCGCGCAGTTTTGACGCCCTGAAAGCCGCAGCCCGGGAAGTTGGCTCCGTGCAGATCCAGAACCGCGGCACCGTGGCCGGAAATCTATGCAACGCGTCCCCCGCAGCCGACGGAGTTCCGCCACTTCTCGCATTGGATGCCGAAGTCGAACTGACGTCCTCGATGGGTACGCGTCGCCTCCCGCTCGAGCAGTTCATCATCGGGAATCGCAGGACGGCGCGGCTGCCTGGTGAGATTCTTGCCGCTGTTTACATTCCGCGAAAAATAGAAAACGCGGCTTCGTTCTTCTTAAAGCTAGGTGCGCGCCGATATCTGGTCATTTCAATTTCGATGGTCGCAGCGATTCTGCACGCAGACGCCGACGATCGAGTCGCTGAGTCGCGCGTTGCCGTCGGTTCCTGTTCGGTAACGGCGAAGCGGCTGAGAAAGCTGGAGCAGGATCTGCTCGGGCAACCAATCGCTCGAGGAATCGGGACCTTGGTCAGTGCAGAACATCTTTCTGATCTTTCTCCCATCACCGATGTTCGTGCGACTGCGGATTATCGCCGCGACGCGTCTCTGACTCTGGTGGGCCGCGCCCTCGAAGCGTGCGTGGGGGATCGTTGACATGGCGACGATCGAGAAAATCCCGACGCAGGCCGGTGCCGAATCCATTTCGTTTTCGTTAAACGGGCGGCCGGTCGAAGTTGGCGCTCCCGGCACTCGCCGCCTCTCGCGCATTCTGCGTGACGACCTCGGTCTGACGGGAACAAAAGTCGGATGCGATGCCGGAGACTGCGGTGCCTGCACCGTCCTGCTCAATGGCGAGCCAGTTTGCGCCTGCCTCGTTCCCGCCGGACAGGCTGCCGGATCTGAAATCACGACCGTCGAAGGGCTCTCTACGCGTTTGCCGATCCTCGATCGTCTCCAAAAATCATTTCTAGCTCACGGCGCGGCTCAGTGTGGCGCGTGTACCCCTGGAATGCTGGTTGCGGCCACGGCGCTGCTGGAAAAGAATCCATTCCCAGCCGAAGACCAGGTCATGGACGCGATCGGCGGCGTACTCTGTCGCTGTACCGGGTATCGCAAAATTATCCGCGCGATTCAGGAAGCCGGCGTGGAGCATCCCACGCCCTCGCCGGATGCCGGTACTGCGGTGGGGACTCGCCTGATCCGCCTCGACGGCCAGAAGAAGGTCGATGGCCGCGAAATCTTCGGCGCCGACGAGACTCCGGGCGGAGCACTTGGGTTGCGCGTTGTTCGCAGTCCATATCCACGAGCGCGTTTTCACTTCGAAGAGCTCGAAGCCTTCAAGGATTCGCATCCGGGAATCTGTCTCGTTCTCACCGCAAACGATGTTCCCGGCATTGACTGCTATGGGGTCATCCCCCGGTTCGCCGATCAGCCCATCTTTGCACATACCGAGGCGCGTTTTCGTGGGGAAGCCGTGGCAGCAATCGTCGCTGAAGCTGATGCGCTCGAAGCGCTCGATCTTTTTTCATTCCCCGTGCGCTGGGAGGAATTGCCATCGATCCAGACCATCGACGAAGCCCTCCATCCCAACGCCAAGAAGATTCACGCGAACCGCGAGCAAAACGTTCTCGTCCGTGGGCGTGTCGTCCGCGGCGATGTTGAGAAAGCACTCGGCGAGGCAGATGCTGTCGTCGAAGGCGAATACGAAACCGGATTCGTCGAACACGCTTACATCGAGCCGGAAGCTGGATTCGCCCGCCGCGTTGGCGACACCATCGAAATCCAGGCCTGTACGCAGTCTCCCTACATGGACCGGGATGACCTGGCGAAGATACTCGGACTAGCGCCAGAAAAAGTTCGCATTATCCCAACGGCCGTCGGCGGCGGCTTCGGTTCCAAACTTGACCTCTCGGTGCAGCCCTTCATCGCTCTCGCCGCTTGGAAGCTGAATCGCGCCGTGCGCATGGTGTATTCGCGGACAGAGTCGATCCTCTCCACCACGAAGCGGCATCCCGCGCGCATGAAGTTGAAGGCGGGCGCGACACGCGATGGCAAGCTGATCGCGATGGATTTTGCGGCTGACTTCAATACCGGCGCCTACTCCTCGTGGGGCCCGACCGTTGCCGGGCGCGTTCCCGTACATGCGTCCGGTCCATACTACGTGCCGAACTATCGAGCCTTGACCCGCGCGGTACACACGAACATCGTCCCCGCCGGAGCGTTTCGAGGATTCGGCGTTCCTCAGGCAGCCATCGCCCAAGAGCAACTGTACGACGACCTCGCTGACAAGGTCGGGATCGACCGCCTCGAGTTTCGTATTCTGAATGCCCTCGAGAACTCTACGCCAACGGTCACAGGCCAGGTGCTGGGGGAAGGCGTCGGCATTCGCGCCTGCTTTGAGGCTCTTCAGCCGAAGTGGACCGCCGCTCGCGAACAAGCTCAGGCCTTCAACGCGGCGCAAAATGGCCCCTCGAGGCGTGGAGTTGGCGTCGCCGGGATGTGGTACGGCTGTGGCAACACATCGCTTCCGAACCCATCGACGGTTCGCATCGGCCTGAAGCGGGACGGCCGGATCGCTCTGCATCAAGGTGCAGTCGACATCGGCCAGGGCTCCAACACCATCGTCACGCAGATCTGCGCGGATGCATTGGGCGCCCCCATCTCGCAATTCGACCTCGTGTCGGGAGATACGGCGATCACTCCCGATTGTGGCAAGACTTCCGCATCTCGCCAAACATTCATCACTGGCAAAGCCGCGCATATGGCGGGCACGAAGTTGCGCGAAGAGATCCTGAAATTCGGTGGCGCCTGCAAGTGCGGCAAGCTTTGTTTCAGTGACGCTGGTATTGAAGTTTCCGAGAGTGGCCAACGAAAACTGGTCGATCTGAGTAGCCTGCCGCTCGACAAGCACGGCTACGTGGTCACCTGCGAGGCCACGTTCGACCCACCAATTACGCCGCTCGACGAAAACGGACAGGGAACTCCCTACGCAGTCTTCGGATTCGGCGCGCACATGGCGGAAGTCGAGGTCGACACCGAGCTCGGCACGGTCCGCGTCTTGAAAGTCGTTGCCGCTCACGATGTCGGCCGCGCCATCAATCCCACGCTCATCGAAGGACAAATCGAAGGCGGCGTCGCCCAGGGCTTGGGTATGGCCCTGATGGAAGAATTTTTCCCGGGCAAGGGCGAAAATCTGCACGACTACCTGATTCCGTCGGCAGGCGACATTCCGCCGATCGAGTCGATCCTGATCGAAGATCCATCTTCGATTGGCCCCTTCGGAGCGAAAGGCATCGGGGAGCAAGCTGTCATCCCCACCGCTCCTGCCATCCTGAACGCGATTCACGATGCGACCGGAGTGCGTATCCACAAAGTTCCCGCCACTCCCGACCGTGTTCGCGCCGCGATACTGGCGAAGCGCAACGGAGGCCCGCATGCCTGACGACTCCATCCGTTGCGATGCCTGCCCTGTGCTCTGTTACATCAAGCCCGGCCGCACGGGCTCCTGCGACCGCTACGGCAATCACGACGGCAAGCTGGTGCGTCTCGATCCTCACGTTGTTCTGGATCGCGCTGTGGAACGCGGAGACTCTGTTGTTCCTTTCCTCGAGCGCAGCCGCGACTGGGATGGAACGCTCGTCAGCCACGGCGAAACATTCGTCACGGCAATCGGCGCCGGTACGACCTATCCCGACTACAAGCCCGCTCCGTTCATCATTTCGTCGCAGGTCGACGGTGTCGATATGGTCACCGTGGTCACGGAGGGAATCTTCAGCTACTGCGGCGTGAAGATGAAGATCGACACCGACCGCCACCTCGGCGACGAATGCAGCACGGTTCGTTCGCAAGGAGAGGCTGTCGGTCACGTCACCACCAGCGAATACGGATCGCAGATGCTTTCCCTCGGGGGAGTCCGTCACCTGACTGGAGGCAGCCGTCACGAGGGCACTGCGACCTGCGACGCCCTTCTGCAACTCAGCAACGGCAATGCGGTCGAATTACGAATCGATGACGGCGCCAAGGTTGTTGTTCAGGCCGGTAAGCCCCCAATCGTCGACGGTGTGCAAGAAGAGCGCATGCGTGTCGGTTGCGGTTCGGCGACTATTGGCATGTTCGCCAAGCAATGGTTCGGCAAAGTGGACGACGTCGTTGTCGTCGACGATCACATCACCGGCGTGCTGTCCGAGCATCAAGCCGGCAAGTTGCTCGGCATCCCAGAGACCGGAATCAAGCTGAAAGGAAGGCGTTCGACTCCCGGCCGCTACTTTCAGGTCGCCGATCCGGGCACCTCATGGGGCGGCACCAACATCGATGATCCGCTCTCGATCCTCGGAAAGTTCAACTCGAAAAAAGCCTGGCGCGGACTACGTCTGCTCATGGTCAGCACCACTGGCGAGCACTATGCCTATTTCGAACTCGACGAAGATCTCAAGCCGCGCGAAAAGACGCTGCCATCGAACCTGAGCCTGTCGGTCGCGCGCATCAAGGAGAATTGTGAGCCTGCGCTTTGCACGGTTCTGTTCATGGGTGGAGCGGGCGGATCGTTACGCGCGGGTGTGACTGAAAATCCGGTCCGCCTCACGCATTCTGTGCGCGATGCGCTGACCCGCGTGACTTGCGGAGGCGCCCCCGTCTACGTCTGGCCGGGCGGCGGTATCACCTTCATGGCCGATGTCACGCGCATGCCGCAGAATGCTTTTGGTTATGTCCCGACTCCCGCGCTAGTCGCCCCCATTGAATTCACGCTGAAGCTGAGCGATTATGCCGAGTTGGGGGGATATATGGAGAGCGTGAGGCCTCTCGATTCCGTTGTGTCCGAATCCGAGAAGCGGAAGAGAATCGCGGCGCACGTCGAGAATCCCTGGCCGCTCGAGTCCCGGCCGCAAAAGAAGAAGAAATGAAGCACCGCGCGCAAATCCGGTTGCTGCCCGACGGACGCCGCCTGCACCTGCAAGATGGCCCCATCGATCTCATTGTCGAAGCATTCGGAGAATCGGCAGAAATCAACAAAGCGTATGGCGCTTGCGTTGCCCGTTTTGAAGGTGTCCTGGATGAACTCTGCGTCGAATTGACGCTCCTGCGAAAAGCTTGCTGTGTCCATGACGTCTGGCCCAACGGAACGGTTGCGAGGCGCATGGCCGCTGCCGTCATGCCTTACGCCACCGAATATTTCATTACTCCAATGGCAGCGGTGGCGGGCGCCGTTGCGGAAGAAATCCTCGCGGCAATGCTCGGGGCGGCGCAGCTTTCCCGTGCTTACGTCAACGACGGGGGAGATATCGCTCTGCATTTGAGTGCTGGTGAAAAATTCGTCGTCGGTATGGTCGATCGTCCGGATCAGCCGTCCTTGTTCGGAACGACGACGCTGTCTTCCTCCGATCCCGTTCGTGGAATCGCTACCAGCGGATGGCGTGGCCGAAGCTTTTCTCTTGGCATCGCCGATGCCGTGACGGTGCTTGCCGACCGCGCGGCCGCCTCCGATGCCGCCGCCACGATCATCGCCAATGCCGTCGATCTTCCCGGACATCCCGCGATTGTGCGTGTTCCCGCGTGCGAACTTGCGCCCGATAGCGACTTAGGCGCGCATTTGGTCACACAAAATGTTGGTCTACTGAGCGCCCTCGAAGTCGATCGTGCCTTGGCCTCAGGAATCGCAACTGCCAAAAAACTGCTCAGAATCGGACTGATTCGAAGCGCCGCATTAAACCTGCAAGGCGACACCCTCGTCGTCGGCATGCAGGAATTGCAGCCGGTTTCGCCTCCCGCTCATGAAAGGATCCTGCTCCATGCCTGATGTCGTCGTGCGCAAGAAGCTGACGTGCGTCGAGGAGATTTTTCATGAAGGAGGTCCGGTCGCGGCCAAGTCCTTGCGGCGCGCTGCGGCACTCGTCGTCATCCGCAACCCCTTCGCTGGCTTGTACGTCGCGAACATCGAAAGTTTCATGGACGACCTCAAGCCCCTGGGCTTAGAAATGGCGAGAACCCTCGTGACCGCGCTTGGCGGCGATCCGAAAGTCGTCGAAGGATACGGCAAAGGGGCGATCGTCGGGTCTGCCGGCGAACTCGAACACGGCGCGCTCTGGCACGTTCCCGGCGGATACGCCATGCGCGAAGTTCTCGGCGGTGCCAAAGCAATCGTGGCATCGACCAAAAAAGTCGGTGGCCCCGGCACGCGCCTCGACATTCCGATCACGCACATCAATGCCTCGTATGTGCGCAGTCATTTCGATGCCATGGAGATCGGCATCAACGACGCTCCCCGTGCCGATGAAATCCTGCTCGCGTTGGTCATGACGACCGGCGCTCGCGTTCATGCGCGGGTGGGCGGCCTCAAAGCGTCCGAGATCAAAGGCGAAGATGGATTGAGGTGATAGCACGATGAAAGCAAAGATCCGCAAGTTTGCCACGTTCGTGGAGGAGATCCAGCGCGAGATGGACCGTGAAGTCTCGCCTCCCGCCCGCAAGGCTGCGGCGGTTGCCGTGATCGAAAATCCATTTGCGGGAAAGTACGTGGAAGACCTGTCAGAACTGATGGCGATCGGCGAAGAATTGGGGGAACTTCTCACGACACGCGCCGTGGCTGCGCTCGGAATTCCAGGCCCGTCGGCAGAGAGCTACGGCAAGGCGGCTGCTGTTGGCGAGAACGGCGAACTCGAACATGCAGCGGCAATTCTTCATCCCAAGCTCGGTACGCCGGTGCGGCGCGTGCTGGGCAAAGGAGCCGCTCTCATCCCGTCGTCGAAAAAGCGCGGAGGACTCGGAACGATCCTCGACATTCCTCTCGGCCACAAAGATGCTGCCTTCGTCCGTAGCCACTTCGACGGCATGGAAGTCAGCATCAACGATGCGCCACGAGCCAATGAAATTATGGTGGCCGTGGCGGTCACCAGCAGTGGACGGCCTCTCCCCCGCGTCGGCGGGCTCACCAAAGATCAGATCAAGGGCGAAGACGGATTGCGCTAAACACATCTGGCGGTCGTTGCATCCCGAAGAAAGCCGCCTTCACTTCGGAGCCTTCATCAGGAAAGCGAAGCCATCCACCTTGTACAGCACCTTCCCCGGCGAATCCGGAGCAGGCTTTACCTTACCGGCGCGCACCTGATCGAATGCTGCCACCAGTCGCGGCAAAACTTCCGGTGATGCAACCGGCACATTGTGCGCTCCCAATACAAGTTTCACTTTCGGAGCCAACGCGGCGAGGCGGCGAATTGATTTCGAGTACGCGTCCAAATCTGTTTCCGGGCGGAACAACCAGATCGGCGCTGGATAGTACGTATCTCCCGTGAAAAGCAACTCGTTTGCAGCATCGAGCAGAGAAATTGCATCGGGCGTATGGCCCGGCGTAGCAATCACCTTGATCTGGCGCTTGCCCAAGGAAATTTCGTCCCCATCTTCAATGTAAGTGGAAATGGTCCACGGTTTAGTCGAATAAGTCTTGGGATCGAATCCCTTCGGCAACGAACCGCAGATCTGATCGGGAGTAATTTCTGCCTGCGCATCTTCGCGCGACCCTTTCGCATTGTTCCGCGTGAAGTCTGTATCCATGCCATAGACGGTGTCGAACTGCCAATTTCCGCCGACGTGGTCATCATGCGTGTGGGAGTTCAGAACCACAATCGGCAAGCTCGTCAGTTCTTCCACAACGCTTTCGATGTCACTGATGCCCATTCCTGTGTCGAATAGCAGAGCGCGGCTTTCGCCGATGATCAGATATGCGATCGTTTCTTCCGACTGGTGAGGTTCGTAGATCGCAAAGACCCCGGCTGCAGGTTTGTAAACCTCGAACCAGGGGTCGCTGACCGTGACTCGTTCGATGGACTTGTATTCCGGACGCGGAAGAACGCGACACCACTCGGGAATCGCACTTTGTGCGAGCAGCGGGACCGCAAGTAATACGAAAACGAGAAAGAATTTACGCACGCGCCACCTCGGGCACTCGCGTTGCCGGTGGAGTATTCCGGCTGCGCTGGATACTGACCGCGCCATCGGTCACAACCATTCCCACGCCCGGCAGATCTCCCTTTTGAATACTGTCCAGTAGATTTTTTCCAGCGGACTGCTGCGCCGTGTCGAGAAAAACAAAGTTCGCTTCGCGCCCTCGCGCAATCAGCCCGCAGTCGAGACTCCGCATCTTCGCGGTATTTCCTGTCGCAAGACAGATTGCCTGTTCCGCGGGAATTTCGCCGAGAGACGAAAGCATGGAAATCATTCGCAGAATCCCCAGCGGCTGCACCCCCGATCCCGCAGGAGAATCCGTCCCGAGAATCACGCGATGCAGTTGCTTCAATTCTCTCGCCGTTCGCAGCGCGAGCAGTCCGGCGCGCTCGTTGCCGTTGTGAACGATCTCCAGCGCTCGTGGCGAACGCTCGCATAGCGCCACGATCTGATCATCAGGAAGGGCGGTATGGCCGCCGTTCACGTGCCCGATAACGTCGGCATCCGTTTCGAGCACCATGTCTTTATCAATAAGACTCGATCCCGGAATCGACGGGCCGCCGGTGTGAATCGTGCTCTGGATACCATATTTGCGGGCCCAGGACACCATCCTTCTGCCGGTGGTCCCGTCTTTTACGCTCCCGAGTCCCACCTCGCCAAGAAATTTCACGCCGGCCGCCGCGAGTTCCTTGAAGTCCTCTTCGACCATGCCTTGTTCCAGCACTGGCGCGCCCGCATGAATCTTTACTCCGCCCGGACGAAAAGCCTGGAACGCACGCTGCGCGAAGATGGCCATCGCCTTCAGTCCGACGATGTCCTTCGGCCGTCCCGGCGTGTGTACCTCACCGGCAGAAATCATCGTGGTGACACCGCCGTGCAGGCAGCTATCGATCCATCCCAGCTGATTCTGGCGCGGTGTCCAGTCGCCGCACACCGGATGCACGTGGCTGTCGATCAGTCCCGGAGCCAGCGCCGTGCCTTTCGCATCGATCGTGACGGTCGCTCCGCTAGTGTCCAGGTCTTTTGCTTTACCGACAGATTCAATCACGCCGCCCAGCGCGACCACCGTGTCGGCGTCCAGAATGGGCTGATCAAGATCCCCGCTGAGAAGGAGTCCAATGTTGCGGATGACAAGCTTGCTTGTGGAACTGGAAGTTGCGGTATCCTGGCTCATGAGATCGTTTCCGAATCGTGGTTTTGAGCTCAGAAATCATACGCGACGCTTGGTCTTGGGTGAAGCGGCACGGTGGGCGATCTTTAAGAGATCGGGCAGAGCTTCCGGGCGAACCCGCGCGAGACTCACGAGAATGTACGGATACTCGCGGTAGTGTTCGGTGATGAAGTACGTCTCGGGATCTTCCGCCATCATTTCTTCGCGGCGGTCGAACGGCATGGCAACAACGATCTTGTCCAGATCCTGATGTAGACGCACAAACAGCTTGCCTTTCACCTTGAGTGCCGGTGTGCCATACGACGTTCCCTCTTCGACATCAGGCAGAGCGAGCCCGATCCGTCGAACCTTCTCATAGTTGACGTGCGCTTTCGACATTACAGTGCGCTCCAGTTGTCATTCCCAAAACAATGGTGCTACGCTCCAACCGCCGCATCTAAAAGGACATCATGGTTTCACAAGACTTCATTTTCTGGGAAGTGGATGTGCAACGCGACTTCGTTTTACCCGGCGGCAATCTCTACGTGCCCGGCGCCGAAAAGTTGTTGCCCAATATCAAGCGCCTTACCGACGCGGCCCGTCAGGGCAAGGTCTTTCTGGTTTCTTCCGGCGATTTTCACCCCGCCAACGATCCTGAGTTCAAGACGTTTCCCCCGCATTGCGTAAAGGGGAGCTCGGGGGCGGAACTGGTCCCGGAAGCCGTCGCTGAAAAAGTCGCTCGCGTGCCCAACGATCCTGAAGCGAAAATTCCCGCCGACTTGTCAAAGTATCAGCAAGTCTTGCTCGAGAAGCAGACTCTGAGCGTCTTCGAAACGCGGCATGTGGATGAGCTTGTCCGGCGGCTCGGTGACAAAGCTGAGTATGTCGTCTTTGGCGTTGTCACAGAGTATTGCGTCAGTTTCGCTGTGAAAGGGCTGCTGGAGCGGGGTCGCCGCGTGGCGGTCGTGCAGGATGCGATTGAAACGTTGAAGCCCGAAGAAGGCAAGAAAACGGTTGAGGAGTTTCAGAGGCTCGGAGCCAGAATGACAACGACGGATCAGGCTCTCGCGGCGCTCGGCCGCTGAGAGCCTGTCCCATCTCGTCGCTGTCTAGCGGTGATCGTGGTCGTGGTCATGGTCGTGATCGCCATGATTGTGGCGCCACGTCCAGTATTCCTTTTGCTCCCCGGGAGGAAGCTTTCGAAAGTCCCGGTGTGGATCCCGATGAGTTTCCGTCGTCCACTGGTTGTAATAGATCACTTCATTGTTATCCCAGTGGTGATAATCCGTGTAGTAAGGATCGTAAACCCGATAGGGATGGTGATTGCAGCCAACACCCACTACTGACGCCGCGAAAGCCGCCGCCAGCAGCAACGAACTTACACGCGAACCACGTGCCATGTTGTTCTCCTTATGTAAAACAGCAAACACGTCTGAGTTTGCTTAGTTGCTGGCTGGGCGCGCCTTGGTTTAGCAGAAACAATTCTTTACAAAAACGGTGACAAACGGTCGATCTGCGTTTCCTTGCGAACGCTATTTCTTTTTCTTTCGAACCCTTTCCAACCTCCTCACATTGTAATAGACTACTTTGTCCTTTCCACCCGTGGAGGTATTCGTGAGCAATCCGTTGGCAACGCTGCTGCAGTTGTCGAAGCAGGAGAAGACCGATCGCGGATTGCTGTATACCCCCCACGAGATCGCGCAACAGCCCGACACATGGATCGCTACGCACCGGCTGTGCTCCAAACGGCATGCGGAACTGACCAGCGTTCTTCGACAGGCCGGCATCGGTCGCGGCAGCACCTCGTCTCCTACCGTGTATCTCGTCGGCGCGGGAACCTCCGACTATACCGGGCGGGCGCTGGCTCCGCTGCTTCGTCGGCAGTGGGGATGCGATGTATGGCCGGTCCCCAGCACGACGATGCTGACGGAATTCGACGAGTATCACCGCGAAGGCAAAGATTATCTCTGGATCTCCTGCTCCCGCTCCGGACAAAGTCCTGAAGGCGTCGCATTGCTCGAGCGCGCGCTCGATCGCTACCGGTACATCCGCCACCTCGTGATCACCTGTAATCCTCAAGGGCCGATGGCGCAGGTGTGTGCGCGGCACTCTGATAAAGCATACGCATTGATCCTGGACGATGCAGTGAACGATCGCGGACTCGCCATGACGAGCTCGTTCACGAACATGCTGCTGGCCGGACAGTGCGTTGCGCACCTCGAGGACCTCAACCAGTTTGGGGAGATTGTCCAGAAGCTGTGCGCGGCCGGGAAGGCATTCCTCCCGATGGCCGCTGAGACCGCTGCCGAAGTGACGACGCTCGGTTGCACTCGGGCATGCTTTGTGGGCGCCGGCGCGCTGCGCGCCGTTGCGGATGAATCCTCTCTCAAGGTGGTCGAACTGAGTTCCGGGCGAGTCACCACCCTGGCCGAAACTCCCCTCGGCCTTCGCCACGGTCCTTTGTCGAGTGTAGATGTACAGACTCTGTTCACCGCGTTCCTGTCGAGCGAGCCGCGCAGGCGCGGCTATGAACTCGACCTCCTGAAAGAGATTGACCATAAAAAACTCGGACGCATGCGCCTCGCAGTCACCACCGGAACCGGAGCCGACGTCGCGAGCCTCTCAGACTGCTATTTGCCCGTAGGCCTTCCCCCAGATTTTGACGACCTATATCGACCGGTGCTCGATGTGTTGCTGGGACAACTGCTCGGATTGTTTGCGTCGATGCGTTGCGGATTGAAACCGGATCAGCCAAGCCCAAGCGGAGCGATTACGAGAGTCGTGCAGCCGATCCAGCTTTATTCCTGAAGTTACTCAGCTGGATGTCCCACTTCCTCTGCATGAGGAACGATCTGCTGGTAGATGGCGTTCGGAATTTCTCCGTTCCAGTATCCCGCCGTTTTCGCGTAGCCGACGATTCCGAAGAACAAGACTGCCACTCCCACAGCCATCGCCCAGGCCGGAATCCTGCCGTCCCGCGGTGCTTTCGCCCATTGCGGTAGAGATATATCGAGCGCGTCCTTGGCTGGGCAGACAGCAACGCACTCGAGACATCCGGTGCACTCCGCGGATTTGATCGTGACCAGTTTGTCTACGGGAAGATTCGATGGGCAAGCCTTCGCGCACTTGGCGCAATCAATGCACGCGCTCTCCGTGCGGCGTATGCGCAACGGGCTGAGCAGGGAAGTGATGCCAAGCAGCGCGCCGTACGGACACAGATAGCGGCACCAGAAGTTTTGCACGAAGATCGACGCGACGACCAGCACGCCGAGCACGATCGCTGCGCTTTCTCCCAGATAGCGGAAGAAGTTAAGCATGCGCACGTCGGCGATCAGTCCGTAGGGGGTGCGCATGAACTCCTGCACCGCGTCGGCCGACATGTTGCCAACCGCCCAAACAAAAAATCCCAGCAGCAGATATTTCAGCGCCCGCACCGGAATGTCGATCCATCGTGGCAGGTGGAAGTTGCGGCGGAAGATCTGGCGTCCGGCGCGCCACAGGTATTCCGATAACGTCCCAACCGGACACAGCCAGCTGCAGAAAGCTTTACGGAACAGAAAAGCCATCGCGACGAATGCGAGGAACAGGAACATCGCCGCAGGATGGACCGCTGGAATATTTCCGGATGTGACCCAGTACTTCGTGTTCATCAGCCCGGCGATCGGAAGCCATCCTTCCACTCCCGCAGGCCGGTTCAACGTGCTGTGATACGAACCTGATTCGAAAGCGTGCACCCAAAGATAGAAGCGAATGCCGATCCAGGCATTCAGAAGCAAAAACGCAAGTTGAAAGCTCCGGCGGAGGGTCTGCGAACGGTCCGGTTCAACACGCCGAACGAGTTTCTTGCGCAGCGTCGCGAGGCGAACTCCGGAGTCTTCTTTCCAACTGCGCGTTGCATGCACTCCGGAGCTCTGTTCTTCGACTTGAGGCAGGGTTGCCACTCCTCAGCTCCGCCTAGTTTGACGCCGTGTGAGGGTTGACCGGCTCATACGGACAGAATGGATCTGTTCCCAGCGGATCGCCTGTATAAGCGAAGGCGCGCGCGCGCGATCCGCCGCAGATATGGCTGTATTCGCAGGCTCCGCACTTTCCATGAAACTGATCAGGCGAGTGCAGTCCTTTGAAGATTTCCGAGTTGCGGTAGATCTCGACCAGCGAATCTTTGCGCACATTGCCGCAGTGCAGCGGCAGAAATCCCGAAGGATAAATCTCGCCGAGGTTCGAGACGAAGACGATGCCGTGCCCGTCGCGGATCTGGAAGCCCTTGTACACCGAGCTGGCTTTCATGTCGGGCTTGGCCATGCCGGCGGATTTCATCATGTCGATTGCAATGCGGCGGTACGAAGGCGCCTCGGTTGTCTTCACGGCAAACGGCGAACGCCGCGACAGGTCGAACACCCACTTCATGATGCGCTCGCCTTCCTCGGGCGAGACTTCATTCAAAGCCTTGCCGCGGCCCACGGAGATCAGCATGAACAAGCTCCAGCGCATGACTGGAAACTCGCTCGACAGAAGCTTGTAGATCGCCGGCAGATCGTTGGCAGTTTCTTCGGCAACCAGCGTGTTGACCTGGATCGGCATGCCGATGCGTCCGCAATGTCGGGCTGCTTCAATGGTGCGGTCAAACGTTCCCGGGACGGCGCGGATGTTATCGTGCTTCTCGGCGCAGGAGCCGTCGAGGCTAAGGCCAAGGCTCTGAATGCCATGCGCCTTCAGCTTGCTGATCGCCTCGTTGGTCAGTTCCGGAGTCGCGCTGGGCGTGATCGAGACTTCCAGGCCAAGTCCGTTGGCGTAGTCGATCAGTTCGTAAATGTCTTTGCGGCTGAGCGGATCTCCTCCGGTCAGTATCACGTGAGGAAGCGGATCCCCGAAGTCGACGAGCGAGCGCAGGAAGCGCTTGCTTTCCTCGGTGTTGAGCTCGAAGGGATTGGCCGTGGGCATGGCTTCGGCGCGGCAGTGCTTACAAGCCAGGCCGCAAGCCTGGGTCATTTCCCAGTAAACCAGCATTGGATTCTTGGAAAAGTCACGAGCCACCATCATGCGGCTCATGTCTGGAGTAGTCCCAGCAACCACCATGATTTCCCCCTAAACGGCTAGCTATGAAAGAACTCCCACAAGCAAGTTCAGGGTAGTTTTCAGTCCGGAAAAAGGCTGTGATTTCAATCACACGGTGGCGTGACGAACTTCGCAAAAAAAGCTATCAGCTGTCAGCCATCAGCCGTCAGTGGTCGGTCGTCCATCGTTCGTCCTTGGTCGTTGGTCGCGTGAACCGATCGCGGATTTCATCTATAAGATATTGAATATCTGAGGCTTACGGCAAAGAGAGTTGTCCTTGTCATTCCGGCGCGCGAGCGCAGCGAGCAAAGAGGAATCTCCACCAAGCACCATGGTCGGCCCGATGTTTGGCAATGCTGCCGATTTTGGGTGGCGCAGCGCCTTGGGCGCTGCGATAAGGCGGCAAGAATGACAAGCGGCTTCAGCCGCTGAGGTGCCTTCGAATTAGGGCGGATACGCGAGGCGGCCGGAAGCGCTGGGTTGCCCACTCTTGCCAAGTGGCGCCAGGATGCGGCACCCTCAGTCGTTGTGATCACAGCGAAGCCGAAGAGTGGGCCACCGTGCAAAGAAGGAGTTGACTATGACGCCGCCGCAACCGGGAATGGAGGTGTCGGCCCCACAGGAGTATCTGGAAAAGCTATCCAACCTGTTGGCTGGCCGGGATCCCATCGAGGTGTTAGGGCAAACAGCAACCACCCTGGCCGACATCGTGGCCAGATATCCCGCGAAACTCCTGCGCGAGCGGGCAACCCAAGGGCAATGGACTCCAAACGAAATCATCGGCCATCTCACCGATATCGAATGGGTTTACGGATATCGCCTCAGGTTGATTTTTTCTGAGGACGCCCCAGCCATCCTCGGCTTCAGGCAGGATGCTTGGGTCGCCACCTTGCGCCACAATGAACGCGAGCCGTCCGAACTTGTCGAAAATTTCCGGACGCTGCGCACACTCAATTTGTCTGTCTGGAGACGAATCGCACCATCGGACCTGCAACGCAGCGGCCTGCACAATGAACGCGGGGCGGAGTCCTTGGCCGCGATGTTACAGATGCTGGCCGGTCACGACCTTTCCCACCTCAATCAGATCAGTCGATATATCCGTCAGCCAGTGAAGTCGTAACCTCGATCTCGTTGTGGAATTGTTGTTGCTGGGGAGCCGAAGCTTCTTCTCGCCGCCACAAGTGCAGGCCATCTGCGCCCACGGCGAGCACACCGAGCGATGGTCCCGCCTTCCGATTAACGTTCTCAGGCGCTTGAACTTCAGCGATTGCAGTCGCCGCCGTTCCCGCCAGGATCGGTTTGTTAGGCACGGTTTCGTAGGCATAGCCGGTGATTTTCGCCGTCATATCGTTTCTTCCTTCGACAACCACCTAGCCCACCGATTAGAGCTTGCATTGGGCCTGCTTCGAACTAACTCTTGACCGCCGGCGCGACTTTGGGTGGCGCAGCGCCTTGGGCGCTGCGATCCAGTGACGAGGATGACGAGCGGCTTCAGCCGCTGAGGTGCTTTCATGCCAACTTACCCAGCAATACCAAACGGAGCCGACTCTTTTCTTATTGCATTGTCATTCCGTCGCGCGAGCGCAGCGAGCGAGGAGGAATCTGCTGTCTGTCCATGCCCGGGAGACGCCAACCATGTTCCACCGCCACCCACATGTTGTCATCGGAAAATTGTCATCCTGGGGCGCGTCTTTTGCGCCCCAGGATCTGTGTAGTTTGCCCATAGCCGCATCGTGCCGCCCCTGCAAAGCTGCGCTACCTGCATCGCATTCCGGTGAAGCGTCGACCGGTGAAGCTACTCGAGGATTGGAAAGGGAGCAGCTTTCTTCACTACGTAAGAGGAATTGAAGGGAATCGTGGAGATCGCATCGCAATGGACCGCGGAGACGGGAACGATTGGCTGTCGTGCTCCTGGCCAGAGCCCACCCTCCCGCAAACGGCGCGGGAAGGGTTGGGAAACTCCTCGAAGAACCTTGATTGCGAGGATGGAACACCGCCCACTGATAAGTGGCGAACCTTTTACGCTCGGGTTGGGACTTCTTCTCGCCGCCAGAAGGCCAGCCCCGCAGCGCCGTACGCAAGTATGCCCAACGATGGACCCTGCGTGTGTGATGCAGGCTCTATGTGTGCACTGCTCGAACTGAGTCCTGCTTCGACGCTCTTGTTTGCGACGCTTTCATAGCCGAACTCCGTAATCGTCGCTGTAAATGCTCCGGTCTCGACCGTGAGCCGAATCCATCCGTAGTGCGTTTGGCCTTTGATCTGGAACTTCACTCCGAGAAAGTGGTCGGGCCCGATCGCGTACCAGTTCCCGTAGTACGTACCGGCGGACTCGGCATGCGCCTGGCGTTCGATGGTGATCTTTCCATGGGCGCTCGAAAAATGTGCGGACGGTCCGATCTTATGTCCCCGGACTAGCGCCGATGCATACGGATTGCCGTACGGCGCTGATGAGGGTTTCAGCTTGCGGCCTATCATCTTTCCGCCGGTCAATCCCTTCGCGGTCAGATTGTCCTGGCGCCGGCTGTTCGCAAAAGACGATGTCAGCGAAAATTCAAAATCAGCGAGCCCATCGTTGTTGAGATCAACAGACACCGTGCCGTTGAGAGGAACTGGAATCGTCTTGCGCGTGATGACTACAGAACTTTCGGCGGGAAGAGCCATAGCGAGCATGCTCACGCCAGCAGCCACTGCAGCGAGCGAGTACAGCCCAAGCCGCTGGTCCGCAGTCCTGGATTCATATTTGCCCGGTACATCTCGTTGCATAGCCCTCCTCCAGCAAAGGTCTGAGAAGTTAGCACAGAATTCATCAGTAGCCCAAATCACCTGCGTTTCACTTGTGACCGGGAGTGTGTGGAAGAGAGCAAAAACAAGGAAGCAACGGGAAGCCATTCTGGAGGCATTGGTGCAAGGTCTTTTTCTACGTCTATGACTTCCGCGTACGCGCCAACTCCCACGCCTTCGCATATTTCCACGAGACATAGACGGCGTGATAGAGGTGCAGCAGCAGTCCTTCGCGTCCGTCAAGGAAGCCCAGCCGAAAAAAATAGTTGTAGATGAAGGTGAACCACGGCCGCAGCACGATGTTAGCGAAGCTGAATCCAACTTTTCCTTTCGCCACCACCATCTCCGCACCGAGCGAAGAATAGTGGTTCATGTGCTCGATGTAGTCGGACAGGGTCGGGTAAGAGTGATGAATCAGAGCTCCAGCCAGTCGCCCTGTTGTTCCATCTACACTGACATCCTCGTGAACGGCGCGGTCCTCAAAGCGTCCTGATCCGCGACGAAACAATCGCAGCTTAGGGTCAGGCCAGTATCCGCCGTGCCGCATCCATTTCTTAAGAAACAGATTCCTGCGTTGCACCCAGTAGCCGGCGGTATTGGCCGCCGATTCCTGTAGCTTCCGTACAGGAACGCCCATCGCTTCGAGCAGTTCAGGCTTTTGAGGAGGGCTCGGTTGCTTAGTCAGATGACCGATTAGACTCCTGAGGTCACGCTCAACTTCTTCATCGGCGTCGAGACTCAGGATCCAGTCACCGGTCGCTTTATCGATGGCCGAATTCTTTTGTGCGGCAAAACCCTTCCACTCTTCGGCGAACACTTTCGCGCCAAACGATTTTGCAATCTCCACGGTGAGGTCCGCCGAGCCGGAATCGACGACGATGATCTCTCCTTTGCCATCAGCGACAAGCGGCTGCACGCTCGCCAGAGTGCGCCCGATGTTGGCTTCTTCGTTGAATGTGATAATGACGACCGAGAGTTGCATGGGTGTTAACGAACTCGGCATTGTCTCATACGGCAGCGATGAGCCACGAGCTACGAGCTACGAGCGATGAGCTATGAGCAATGAGCGATGAGGTCAGAGTCGCAGGAGTTTGCTCACTACTGATTGCTCATTGCTCACTGCTTACTGCTCAGTGCCTTCTTACGATTCTGCACGGCTTCTAGAATCAAGAACACGACGAGTATCGTCATTTCCGGCTCAATCGGGTGCCGATATCGCGCGTGCGGAAAGACGAAGTAGTATGTCGTCGGATAGGTCAGCAGCAGCCCAGCGAAAAGCCATGCCCCTCGCCGCTTCTGGCGTATTGCTCGAATTGCTCCCCAGATCGCAAGGACTGATGTTGCGAGGAACGCCGACGTGCGAAAGTCCACTGGCGATGTGCTGCTCGTCGGCTTAGGGACGCCATTCCAGTAATAAAAGAAACGCTTCAAGCTGATGATCGCGAACTGGCCCGGATTGGTGCGCACCCAATCAAATGCCTGACGCTTACATGCCTCGGCGTAGGCGAGCTCTCCCATGCGCTGGAAACGCTCGAGTTCAATCTTGTTCATGTTGGGCTGAAGGTAGGCCATCAACATGCCATCGGCGAAAGGGCCATTGCCCAATCGAAACTGGAGGCCGAAGTCGTCGCGCAGGAAGACGAAGCGTCCGAAGACTTCGTGGTTGCGGATCACCCACGGTGACAACACCGCGAAGAACACTAGCGACGACAACACGACGCCGCCGAGCGAGGGCAACCCTCGCAAGAATCTCTGACGCCACACCCACAGCCCGCAGAAGGGAAGAAAAATCAGCATGGTTGGATTGGCGAGCGCACCAATGCCGAACAGCGCGCCGAATAAAATCCAACCGTTCCAGCCACGCCACTCTTGCAGTTCGACTGCGACCAGGAATGCGCATGCCAGGATCAAGGGCGTCAAGGTTGTGTCCCAGAGCCAGTGGATCGCCCAGTACCAAATATATGGATTCAATCCCCACGCATAGGCAGACCACTTCGCGATGTGCTCGTCGAAAGTTTTGAAGGCGATCCGGTACACCGGGATGCAAGTCAGTGTCCCGAGCAGGCTGTTGATGATGAGCAGCGCCCATGCGGAAGCACGTGAGTAGATGCCGAAGACCTTGAACGCGCCGGCCATAATGTAGGGATAGACCGGTGGCTCCCACGCGGTGGGGCCGGTGTTTCCCTCGTACGGACTGCTGAAGCCTTGTCCCAGCGCGATGGAGCGGGCGACGCGTCCCATTTCCCATCCGAATTCGAAGTTGTCGTTGCCGGGCCGCACGCGGTACTGGTGGAGCGCTCCGATGGCCACCACCTGCAAAAGGAAGGAAAGTGGCAGCAGCCACAGAAAGAACCGGGGCAGATTGGGCCGCAAGGGGCGATCCATCGGAGCGTAGTGTATCAGCCCGCCTCCAACAGACTCAGGCACTTACAGGGGAGGATGACAATTGTGTCAGCACGATGTGTTCCTGCAGGAACACTTTAGAGTACAGAAATGTACGCACGAATAGCTTATAGCTACTAATACAAGCACTGAGCTACGAACTGTGAGCTAGGAGCTAAACCAAAATGACTAGCCGCGAGCCACAAGGTACGAGCTAAACCCCAAATCTCGCTTTACATTTGCCCGCCTGGCGGCTGCGCCGACGGTTGCGTAGAACTGCCTGGCTGCGTCGTCGGCAAATCCTGCCGCGGTTCGACGTAGGGAACGCTCGGCAGCTTTGTCACCTGTCCCTTGGTCGCGTCGCCGATATCGATGCCGGAATGGTCGAGCAGCAATCCGGTGGCGCGGTCGAGTTCGATACGCGATTTTTCATAGGCAGCCTTCGCCGAGACCAGATTCGATTCGTTGGTGGTGAGCGTCGCCGCATCCTGCAGGATCGTAACCTGCGTCGTCAGGCCAACCTTGAGTTTCTGCTGGTCGGCATCAAGCGTCTGGCGCGCGAGATCGACTGCCGACTGGGCAGAAGCGACGGCCGCGCGGTTCTGCTTGACATCGAATTGGGCATTGCGGACCTCGATCCTCACCTGGTTCTCAAGCTGATGCTGCCGCACCTGCGCCTGACGGAATTCCAACTCGGCGCGGACCTGGTTCGATTGAGCCAGGCGGTTGCGGATCGGGATGTTAAGCGCCAAGCCGATGCCTTTGTCCGGCGCGCTGCCATTGACCAACTGGTTCAACGTCCCGCCGTAGCCAACTGAATTCGAACCACTGAAATATGGCGGAGCGGAACATTGGCTGCCGTTGAACGTACATTGCGAATTCACGTCTCCCCCAATGCCCGAGCCGCCGTAATACGCATATGCACTCAGAGTGGGCAACATGGAATTGCGAACCGCCCGGTTGCTGATATCGCGCGAATTGAGGTCGATGCGTGATTCCACCAGTTCGGCCCGATGTTGCAGGGCGTCGCCGATGAGATCCTGAATGGGAATAATGGGTTCCTGTTGCGGCACCAGCATCGTCGAGGTAGGAATCACGTCGGCTTCCGCCAGAACTTGATCTTCAATGCTGCGGCTGATTGCGTTCTTCATCAGCAATTGCTGCAGCTGAAGGTTGTTCTGGGCGACGATCAGGTTCTGCTGGTTCGTCGCCAAGGTGCTTTGCGCGCTCACGACCTGGATGGGAGGAACAGTACCGACTTTTGCCTGGCGCTGGGTATCTTCGAGGGCGCGCTGACCATAAGCCAGCGACTCCTGCTGTACACGAACGTTTTCGAACGCGTACACCAGATCCCAGTACATGTTTTCGATCTGATCGACAGTGGTGATTACTTGCAGGCGAAAGGCGACGTCGGAGATTTCGCGATTGTTCTTGGCGATACGGATAAAACGGGTATTTGGCAGCAAACCGAAGCCTTGCAGCAGATTCTGCGTGACCCGAAACTGAAAGTTTGAGCCCAGCTGAGGAGTGAGCAGGCTCACCGTGCTGTTCGTCGTGAGATGTGAATTGTTGAAGCCCGCGCTCAGAGTAGTGCCCCAGTGAAATCCTTGCGTGTAGGCAAGGTTGGCAGTGTAGGTATTCTGAGCAACGATTCCTCCCGGTGCGGGACTGAACGCGTTGACCGATTCGGCGTTGTTCTTGTCGAGCTGAAAGGCGCCGGTCAGGGCCGGATCGAAGCTGGTAAGGGGAGCGCCCACTCCCAAGGTGGAACTCACGAGGCCGTTGGTGCCGGATCCTGCTCCGCCAGCGGCGACTGTGGTTCCGCCTGTGCCCGAGCCCACGGTTCCACCGAGTCCGCCGACGCCACCGCCGGGTGTGTTCTGCACGACGCCGGTATTCACGCCGAGGATGCTTGCACCCGACCGGGCGCGGAGCAGGTCGGCATCCGCGATGTTCAGGTTGTAGCGCGCGATGTCGAGGTCGAGATTGTTTTCCAGTGCGAGAGCGACCGCATCATCAATCGATAAATAGATTTTCCCCTCGCGCATCAGGGAGTCGATTCGCGGCGAGTTTGCGAGACTTGGCTGCGCAATCTGCTGCGGCGTGTACGGCTGCAGAACGCGCGGGAATGCGGAGCGCGGCACGGAGTAGTCCTTCATATGAACCAGTTCCGGAGGCGCCGGTTGCGGAGCCGAAGGGGCCGCAGTCTGCGGCGCGGCAGGCGCGGAGCTCTGGGCGCTCGCGCACACAGGGAGCATCGCCGCAACAATAGGCAGGTACAACGCCAACGGAATCGAGCACAGGAATGGAATCAAACGACGTACGAACATGAGCTGTCTCCTTGAACTGAAAGCCGGCACGACCACATCGGGAAACCGGTGCCGCAAATGACAGTGTTGGATGCAAGATACTGCGATCTGTCACTTCAATCTTAGCGGGAGAAGTTTGTCGGAAAGGGGACAGGATTGTAAAGAATTGTCGGTAGACCTTGCCGGCAGAAACGAAAAGCCCCACTTCTCGCGCACAAAACGCGCGAGAAATGGGGCACCCTTTCCTTCCTCTTCCTCTTCTTTTCTCCTTCTATTGTTGCTGCGGCGTTACCGGTGCGGCTGTGGGTTGAGCCGTCAGGGAGTCGAGATCCTTCCTAGGTGCAACGTACGGCACGTTGGGAAGATGTGAGACCTGGCCACGGGCTGCGTCATCCACGCTGATGCCGTTCCGGTCCAGTAGCGTCCCAGTAGCACGGTCGAGTTCGACTCGCGATTTCTCATATGCGGCCATGGCCGACATCAGAGTCGACTCAGCGGTCGCCAACGCGCTGCGAGTTTGCAGAACGGCCGTGGTCGTCGATGTGCCGAACTGATACTTCTTCTGCTCGGCATCGAGGGACTGCTTTGCGTAGTCGACAGCCGCTTGCGCCGAGGCGACGCTGGCACGATTCTGTTCAACCGCGAACTGCGCTTGCCGGACTTCGATGCTGACGCGGTTTTCTGTTTGCTGCATGGACATCTGTGCCTGACGGTATTCCAGTTCGCCGCGAACCTGCACGGCCTGGGCAGCGCGATTGCGCAGCGGGATATTCAACTGGAGTCCCACCCCCTTGTCGGGAGCGGTAGAGTTGATCAGCTGATTGAGAGTGTCGCCATAACTGTTCGCCGCACCCGCGGTTTGGGTGCAACCAATGAAGTTGCCGTTATTGCTGCAGAGGTTCGCCGAGTTTTGCGATCCGCCGACTCCGTTCCCGCCGTAATAGGCATAGAGGTCGAGAGTTGGCAGCAAAGCGCTGCGAATTGCCTTATTGCTGATTTCCTGGCTGTTCAGCGAAATGCGTTGTTCGACCAGTTCCGCACGGTGCCGAAGGGCCTCATTCACCAAGTCCTCCGTTGGTTGGACCTGCTCGTTTTGCGGAACCTCCATTGTGGAAGTCGGGATGACGTCTGCGTTGGCCAGACCTGGATCGTGCAGAGTGCGGCTCAGCGCGTTCTTCATGATCAACTGCTGCAACTGGAGGTTGGTTTTCGCTACCGTCAAAGCCTGCTGATCCGCTGCGACTGTGCTCTGCGCGCGCACGGCTTCGATCGGAGCAAGGCTGCCGATTTCCACCTGCTTCTTCGTATCCGAGAGAGTCTTGTCGGAAAAAGCCAGCGATTCCTGCTTTACGCGGAGGTTTTCGAAGGCATACACCAGATCCCAATACATGTTTTCGATCTGGTCGACGCTGGTGATGATCTGCAACCGGAAGGCAACGTCCGATAGTTCACGATTGTTTTTTGCAATCCGGATGAATCGCGTATTGGGAGCGAAGCCGAAACCCTGCAAGAGATGCTGAGTGACGGTAGCCCGGAAGTTGGAGTTGATCAACGGACTCCGGCTGGCAAAAAAACTGTTGGTCGTGGACCGGTTGTTGTTGAATCCGACAGAGAGGTTTGTGCCCCACTGGAATCCTTGCTCGTACGCGAAGTTCACGGTGCCAGTATTCTGCGACAGGCTTGACCCGGGCAGTGCACCTTGGAACAGGCTTGTGACTTCCTGGCTGAGATGATCTTCCTGGAATGAACCCGTGATTACAGGGTCGAAGCTGGTGATGAAAGGGCCGAACAATCCACCGGCCGTTGAGCTGACAATACCGCCTGCGCCCGCGCCTGCACCGCCCGCGCCAAGCGTCGTGCCGCCGGTTCCGGAACCAACCTGCGAACCGATTCCGCCGACGCCACCACCGGGCGTGTTCTGGACGATACCAACGTTGACACCAAGAATCTGGGCGCCCGCTTTGGCGCGCAGCACGTCGGTGTCGGCGATGTTCAGGTTGTAACGGGCAATTGCGACGTCGAGATTGTTCTCGAGCGCGAGGGCGATCGCATCGTTCAACGAGAGGTAGAGCTTGCCGTCTTTCATCAGCGAGTCAATGCGCGCTGTATTCGACAGATTGGGCTCTGCGACGTGACGGGACGTGTACGGTCCGATGGGATTCGGAAAATGCGAGGTGCCCTTCGAGAAATTCAGCGCGGGAACCGGCTTGGTTTCCGGAGAGTTCTGCGGAGTGGGTTTGTTCGGCAGTTGCGAATCCTGGGCCCAACAAGTGAGGGTCATTGCTGCGCCGAGACCTGTAACGGCGGCCAGCCGGCTTATAGGGGCTAAACGGGCGAATGGCATCTACTCTTCTCCGATCAGTGAAAGCCAGTTATTAAGAATTGCGGTCAACATTGAATTTGTGGGTTCGCCTGAGACAGCCGTGCTTGACTACTGAATAAAGTCTTACTCAGGCATTGATACGCAAAGAAGCGGCGGAAGGTTCCTCAAATCCGGGACCCAAACCTTCGGAGTTCCATGGTTTCCGTCGCCCAGGGCTGATGGTTGCGAGCACACCCCGCGACAATCTGCACAGCCCGGGTCTGGAATTCGTCGGAAACCGTCTAGTATATCTGACGGGAAAGGCAATTCAGACCCGATTCGAGCAATCTTCGGCCCATGGTTACTGCCTGAAAAAGGTTGGATGATGCTCACCGGGCACAGGACTCGAAAGATCGCTTGATGCGCAATCTCAAATTGATCCTCTCCTATGACGGAGCGGAATTCTCTGGATGGCAGGTGCAGCCCGACACGACGACGGTTCAGGGCACACTGGCCACAGCCATTGGACGAATCACGGGCGAAAAGGTATTGCCGCAAGGCTCCGGACGGACCGACGCGGGAGTGCATGCGTTGGCTCAAGTCGTGACATTTGTCACGGAGTCTTCCGTACCCACCGAGAATTTCACCAAGGCGCTCAACGGGATTCTGCCGGCATCGGTGCGAGTGCTGGGGGTTGAGGAAATGCCGGAGGGATTTCATGCGCGGCATTCGGCGAAGGCGAAGACTTACCGCTATCGAATCCATCGTGGATCGATCTGTCCGCCATTCTTGGCGCGGTATGTATGGCACTATCCGTATGCGCTCAACGAGGAGGCTGTGATTGCGGCCGCGCCGCTGGTGATCGGGGAAAAAGATTTCACTTCGTTTGCCGCTGTGGATCCGGAACGCGGCAAGGATGGCGGGCCAGTGTCAAATGTGAGGACTATCTTTTCGTCGGCGTGGGAGCGCACGGAAGAGGAGTTGGTCTATACCGTGCGCGGATCGGGATTCCTGCACCACATGGTCCGGAATCTGGTGGGGACATTCATTCTTGTGGGGCGGGGAACTTTTCAGGTCGACGACGTGACGAGGATCATTGACGCGAAAAATCGGTCGGTGGCCGGCGCCACTGCGCCCGCGAGCGGGTTGTATCTGGTGAACGTGGAGTACTGAATGAACAGCTCTGAAGCCTCCGGCCGATCGCAACATTTGAGAGATAGCATCTGGCTTGCGCTGGTTGAGTTCGCCATTGTCGCGGCCTTTTTCTGGGCCGATGTTCACCATCACATCTACATCAGTAAGACTCCTTACCTATTCTTGCTGGGATGGGCGTCGCTTCGGCTGCGCGGGTTGCGCTGGAAAGATGTGGGGTTCGCGCGGCCGAAATCGTGGAGTAAGGCGATCTTATGGGGCGTCATTGTCGGAATTGCGATGGAGGTTTTCGAACTGTTCGTCGGCCAGCCTTTGTTGGCTCGGTGGCTGGAAAAGATGCCGGACCTTTCCGACTTCGCCGACATGGTCGGGAACTTCAAGATATTCGCGATCTACCTCGTGTTGGTTTGGACGTTGGGGGCTCTGGGCGAAGAGATCGTCTACCGCGGCTATCTGATGAGTCGCGTCGCTGGTGTATTCCGCAATACGCGCGTCGCGTGGGTTGTGAGTTTGGTCGTCGTCAGCGTCGTTTTTGGCTGCGGCCATCTCGATCAGGGATGGACCGGGATGATCGAGAACATCTGGAACGGCCTGTTGCTGGGCGCGCTGTATCTGGCGTGTGGACGGAATCTGGCTGTGCCGGTGATCGCGCACGCGTCTACCGACACGCTGGATTTCATCCTGATTTATCTCGGCAAATATCCCGGGATGAGGTGATCGCCGTCACATCTGGAATCTTGATTGTCAGGGGACTACGATTTCTGCATGGCCACTCATCTACAAGTCGCGGCGGGGAAGATTGTTTCGGTGAATCCGGCCACGGGCGAAGTGCTGCGCCAGTTTGATTGCTCGGGTGAAGCTGACATTGAAGCGGCAGTAGCTCGAGCGCGCGCGGCGCAACCAGCGTGGGCGGAGATCGGCTTGAAGCGGCGAATTGAAATACTGCGGGAGTTCCAGCACAAGCTTTATCTCAGGAAATCGGAGGTTGCGGCGACGATCACGAGAGAAGCAGGCAAGCCGTTAGCAGAGGCGCTGGTCACGGAAGTGTTGGTCGTCCTCGATGCGGCGCGGTTCCTGATCGACAACGCCTGGAAATTGCTGCGCGATGAGCCGGTGCCGCACGCCAACATTGTCACCAAGCTGAAAAACGGATGGCTGGTGCGCGAACCCCATGGAGTGATTGGGATTATCTCCCCGTGGAATTATCCGTTTTCGATTCCTTCGACAGAGACGCTGGCCGCGCTCGTGTCGGGGAATGCTGTTGTGCTGAAGGCGTCGGAATTGACGCCGATTGTTGCAACAGAACTGGCGTCGCTGCTGCATGCTGCCGGAGTGCCCGGGGACGTGATGCAGGTGGTTGTTGGAGAAGGTCCGGCGGGGGCGGCGTTGTTGCGCTCACCGATCGACAAGCTGGTGTTCACCGGGAGTGTAACCACGGGCAAGCGGATCGCGGCCGCGGCTTCAGAGAGATTGCTTCCTGTCGTGCTTGAACTAGGCGGAAAAGATCCGATGCTCGTACTCGATGATGCCGATGTCGATGTCGCATCGAGCGCAGCGGTCTGGGGCGCGTTCGTGAATGCGGGGCAGGCATGTCTTTCCGTCGAGCGCTGTTACGTGCACCGCAGCTTGTACGAGCGCTTTGCGCAAGCATGCGCTGATAAGACGAAACAGCTTCGCGTCGGAAACGGGATGGATTCTCATACTGACGTCGGGCCGATGATTCAGCAGCGGCAGGTGCGAATCGTCGAGTCGCATGTGGAAGATGCCCGAGCGCGGGGAGCGCGGGTGCTGACGGGAGGCACGTGCCTGCCGGCGCTTGGGCCAAATTTTTACGCTCCCACTGTGCTCGCCGATGTGAAGCAGGAGATGCGCATCATGCGCGAAGAGACCTTCGGTCCGGTGCTCCCAATCATGCCCTGCGAGGACGATGAGGAGGCCGTCCGCTTGGCGAATGATTCGGAGTATGGGCTCGCGGCAAGCGTCTGGACCCGTGATGCGAAACGTGGCGAACGTCTCGCGCGGCGTATCCACGCTGGAACCGTCATGGTGAACGATGTGATCTCCTGTTTCGGGATTAGCGAGGCTCCGCACGGCGGTGTGAAAGCCAGCGGCGTTGGACGCACTCACGGTCGCTTCGGTCTAGATGAAATGGTGCGCGTGAAATATCTCGACATGGACCGCATGCCCGGGATGAAGAAAGTCTGGTGGCACGGATACGGAGAAAATTTCCGGCGGCAGATGGAAGGATTCCTCGATATGCAGTTCGCGCGCAGCACGACAAAAAAATTACGCGGGGCGTTGCAAGCGGCGGGAGTGTTCCGCAGAAAGCAGCTTTAGCAGGCAGCTCTCTTGAGGGCGTACCGCCCTCGCGACCGGACAGCCGAGGCGGCTGTCCCCGCATGGCTATTCGTTGAAGCGATCACCGTGGCTCTTGGGCTGCGAAATCACTAGCAGTCGCACCGGGCCCGACGAAGGATTGCGGATCTGATGTTTCTGGCCGGGCATGACGCGAATGCCGCATCCCGCGCCTACGAGGGTCGTTTCGCCCTCAATCTCCATCATGACTTCGCCGTTGAGGATGTAGAAAAACTGCTGGGCTTTATTGTGGTGATGACGGATTTCCGCCGCGCCGGGCGGCATGACTTCCTCGATCACGCTGAGGTCTGGATGATTGATGAGATACCAGGCGTCGCAGTCGGTGCCCCAGCGGTAGTGCTCGGCGTTCTCGCGGCTCACGATCGGAGACTTCGCCGCGATTGCCGGCAGGCCGCCCAGCTTTGAGTCTCCCGCATTTGCTTTCTTCCTCATGTCGATCTCCGTTCAGCTGGTGCGGTTGCGGTAGAGGGAGCCATCCACCTGCTGACCCATCGCGTCCAGATTAAGCGAGGTCCCAAGAAACTCGCACAGCTTCTGCCCAGTCTCTTTCGGATCTTTCAGCACTTCGTGGTACGGAATCTTGATCGCTTTGACGTAGGACTTGCCTTCCATCCATGCATAGACCTCGCGGAGATGTTTCTCGAAAGCGGCAGACATGACAGCTGCATTCCCGCCCTTGAAGGTGCCGCGACGCTTCATCATCTGATCCTGCGAGGCTAAAACTTCCGGAAGAGGCCGCTGCATAAAAATGACTTTGTATTCGTGATCAGGGGGCAGCGAAAGCAGCAGGCGCGAAATCACCTTTACGACTTTGCCCTCGGCCTCGGCGATGCAGCCGGGATATTGGGGCAGCGTCTTGATGCGCTCCCACTCGAGATAGCCGCGAGGATTGTCGGCATCGGCCACCCGCTCGCCGTCTGAAAGCGGAGTGAGTCCACCGGCGACCAGCATTTGCATCATAAGGGACGTTCCCGAGCGGGGAAGTCCCGAAACGATCGTGATCATACGTTCCTTATTGAGTATGGACTAACAATCTAGCAGACGCATGGGCGGTGACGTTTCGGTTACAATGACGGCGTAAGGCCGAATCCGGCGGCCGTGGCCGCTGCACGAGGGTACGTCCTTTGGCGACCAGTGATGTGAGTGCTCCTTCCACGCAGAATATCCAGCAGCTACCTAACCACAAAGTGAGGGTCAAGAAGGCTGGACAGCGCGCTTGCAACGAGAAAGACGAGAAGGGCAAGTTCTGTGGCGGGCATCTGAAGCTCTGGGCGTACACGCAGGACGTGAAGGAACGCGCGTGCGGCGACATCGAGAAGGCCTGGGGAAAAAAGGCGGAAGTCTACCGCTGTGAAAACTGCAAGGCGCTATACCTTCCCGCTCCTGGGGAGAGCAAGGTCAACGTCGCCGGGCAGGGAATGATTTCGGTGTTTGGATTGACGCTGCCGCCGAAAGAAAAATAGCCACGAGCTTTGAGCTGCGAGCTACGAGAGTTCCGGCTGCGATTTGCGATAGCTGCGCTTCTGGGGAATCAAACAATTTAAGGTGTTTTGCATCGAAAGGGTATTGCTCGTAGCTCATCGCTCGAAGCTCGTAGCTAGCTCATGAACACCTCCGACCTCATCTACGACTGGAACCGGAACTTTCCGCCGGGACTGAAACCGCCCGGGCCTGTTCTGCTCAACGACGAAAGCCTGCGCGATGGCCTGCAGTCGCCCTCCGTGCGTGATCCTTCGATTCCGGAAAAGATCGAGATTCTTCATCTGATGGAATCGTTGGGCCTCAATGCCCTCGATCTCGGCCTGCCCGGTGCGGGACCACGCGCCGTCGAAGCGGTGACGGCACTCGCGCGCGAAATCCTCACGCACAAGATGAAGATTCAGGCGAACTGCGCGGCGCGTACGCACGAGAATGATATTCGTCCGATCGCGGACATCGTGCAAAAGACGGGACTGCGCATCGAAGCTGCAACGTTTATCGGATCAAGCCCGATCCGCCGCTTCACCGAAGGCTGGACCGACGATTTCCTACTGAAGACCACAGAGAAAGCGATCAAGTACGCGGTGTCGCTGGGCCTCGACGTTATGTACGTCACCGAGGACACGAGCCGCTGCGATCCTGAAACTGTCCAGCGGCTGTATTCAACGGCGATCGATTGCGGCGCCCGCGCTATCTGCATCTGCGACACGGCTGGCCATGCCACTCCGATGGGCGCGCTGTCGCTTGTTCGCTTTGTGATTGAGAAGTGCGTGAAGCCGTCGGGGGAGAAGATCCGCGTGGACTGGCACGGCCACAGCGACCGCGGCCTCGCCATCGCCAATTCGATGGCGGCGATCGTCGCGGGAGCGCAGTGCGTTCACGGCTGTGCGATCGGATTGGGTGAGCGCGTGGGCAACACGCAGATCGATCAGATGCTCGTGAATCTGAAGCTGATGGACATCGCGCCGTGGGCTCAGCAGGATCTCACCAAACTCAAGCAGTATTGCCAGGCGGTGTCGCGGGCGACGGGCGTGCCCATTCCAGCGAACTATCCCGTGGTCGGGGACGATGCGTTTCGTACTGCGACCGGCGTGCATGCCGCTGCGATTATCAAGGCCTATCACAAGAATGACATTGTGCTTGCGAACACCGTTTATTCCGGTGTGCCTTCGCACGTCTTTGGACTCGATCAGATCATCGATGTCGGTCCTATGAGCGGAAAGTCGAACGTGCTGTTCTGGCTCGAGCGGCACGGCATTCCCGCTTCGGACGAAGTCGTAGACCGCATCTACCAGCGCGCCAAGCAAAGCGATCACACACTGAGTGAAGCCGAAATCCTCGAATGCGTCCCGGCCGCATCCTCCAGCAAGAAATAGGCCCGCATGCCCGACCAACTTCGACATGCGATTCTCGGCGCCGGTGGAGTCGGCGGACTCATCGGAGCCTGCGTCGCTCACGGCGGCGCGCCGGTCACGATGGTGGTTCGGCGCGAGACTCTTGCCGAGTATCCCGAGCAGATTCAGTTGGAAAGCCCATTCGGAAAATTCCAGGCGCCCGTTGCCAGAGCGGCTGAAGTTCCAGCCTGTGACGTTCTCTGGATCACGGTGAAAGCGACGCAACTGGACTCGGCGCTCAGTGCGGTCACAAATCCAGAGTCGGTGAGAGTAATCGTCCCCTTACTCAATGGCACAGAGCATGTTTCGGTTCTGCGCTCGAAGTACGGCGCCGACAAGATCATACCGGCGACCATTGCCGGTGAAATGGAGCGCGTTGGCACGGGTAAATTCGTGCATCGCTCGCCATTCCTGCGATTGCACGTGCTGTCGACAGGACGTTCGTTACTCGGCTTGACGCTCGACGGCTTCCAGAAACTCGGCTTCGACTGCCGTTTCATCGATGACGAACCCACCCTGATGTGGAGCAAGCTCGTGTTTCTAGCTCCCTTTGCTCTCGCAACTACCGCGGCCGGAGCGCCGGTGGGTGAGGTACTGGGCGATCCGCAATGGCGCGAACTAGCGATCGGTGTTGTTCGAGAAGCGTGTGCGGTCGCGGTGGCGGAAGGTGCGAAAGTGGACGCCGACGCGGTTATTGCGGGTTCGGGAAAGTATCCACCCGGTATGCGCAGCTCTATGCAAAAGGACGTTGAGAAAGGAAATCCGCCGGAACTGGATGCCATTGCGGGCCCAATCCTGCGCGGAGCTGCCCGATATGGGATGGCGACGCCGGCGACTCAAAAGCTGGTGAAGCTGATTGAGCAAAAGTCTCGGAACTAGCAGCATTTTCCATGACTTACCCTAAGTCTTCGGTAACCGGACGTTCATCACTTCGATAACCCCTATTCCGGCATCCGCGTTGTAAACTGACGCTACGCCTCATGAGCCCGAATCCTCCGCGCCCGGACCTGCAAGACCTGCAGCCCTCGGTGCAGCACGAGGTGGCTCGCCTGTCAGCCTCGCCGGAGGTACGCTCCGCCTTCAACTGGTTCCGGACGCAGGAGCCGCAGCTCACGCATTGGCAGATGGAGATGGCGCGCATTCCTGCGCCTCCGTTTGGCGAGTCGGCGCGGGCAGCCTGGCTGGCGGAACGGTTCAAAGAGGTCGGTCTTGATGATGTCCGTATCGATGACGTGGGAAACGTCTTCGGAACACACCCTGGATTCGGCCGGCGTTACATCTCGCTGAGTGCTCATATCGACACGGTTTTTCCCGCGAACACGCCGCTGAATATTCGCCAGCAGGGAAGCCGCATCTACGGCCCCGGCGTATCCGACAACGGAGCCGGTGTTGTCGCCATGCTGGCGATAGCGTCGCTGCTGCGGAATGTCCGTGTCCGTCACGCTCTGCCGTTTCTCTTCATCGGCAACGTTGGCGAAGAGGGCGAAGGCGATCTGCGAGGTATGCGGCATATCTTTGCGACTCCACGATGGAAAGATTCCATCGCCTACAGTCTGGTGCTGGATGGTGCCGGTGCCGACACGATCGTCGCCGAAGCTCTGGGCAGCCGGCGCTTCGAAGTTATCGTCCGCGGCCCGGGCGGACATTCCTGGAGCGATTTTGGCGCGCCTAATCCTATCGTGATTCTGGCGCGGGCCATCGATGCGTTCACCTCGACTACCGTTCCCTCGACTCCGAAGACCACGTTCAACATCGGGGTAATCCGCGGCGGAACCTCCGTCAATTCGATTCCCGAATCCGCCAGCATGAAAGTCGACATTCGCTCGACATCGATGACCGAGATGGAGCGTCTGGAACAATCGCTACGCCTTGCGCTGAACCGTGCTATTGAAGACGAGACGATAGCGTCGGAAATGCGCTCTTCGGCGCAGAAGCGGCCTTCGGGAGTAAGTTGCGAAGTCGTCGTGATTGGGAATCGACCTGCTGGAGAACTACAACCGGGAGCGAAGATTCTTCACGCGGTACGAGCGGTGGATTCGCAACTGAACAACGCTGCGCAGGTGCAGCGCGCATCGACCGACGCCAACATTCCGCTATCGCTGGGCCGGGAAGCCATCGCCATCGGCGGCGGCGGATCAGGAGGCGGAGCGCATACTTTGCAAGAGTGGTTTGATTCCAATGGACGCGAACTGGCATTGAAGCGGATTCTGCTCACAATGCTGGCACTCGCAGGAGTGGGAGAATGAACCTGATCAGGAAAGCACGTTGGACCGGAATCATGCTCGTTTGCATGCTCACGTCAATGGGCTTGGCGCAGACCACTGCGGCTGACGCGAAGCCGAAAGCAGACCTGATCTTCATCCATGGAAACGTCTATACGGGCGTTCCTGCGAACACTCAGTTCAGTTCCATTCTGAGGGAGGAAGCCATTGCCGTCCGTGGCGACCGTATCCTCGCCGTCGGCAAGAATGTCGACCTCGACAAACTTAAGGGCCCTCAAACGCAGGTTATCGATCTGGGAGGACACTTCGTGGTTGCCGGCTTCAACGACGCGCATCTTCACCTGGACGATGCCGGCCAGACCAAGCTCAGCGTGGATCTGACCGGAGTGAAGTCGCTCGACGAATTCCGCGACCGCATCCTTAAGAAAGTTGAAACCGCCAAGCCCGGTGAGTGGATCTCGGGCGCCGGTTGGGACGAAACTCTCTGGCCCGTGAAAGCTACACCCACGCGCTGGGACTTGGACGAGGTATCGAGCGACCATCCGGTATTTCTTGTGCGCATCGATGGCCACATCGCCGTTGCCAATACCCGTGCACTCCAGTTGGCCAGCATCACGCTGGCGACTCGCGATCCGCAAGGTGGTCACATTGACCGAAACGAGAACGGCGAGCCCACCGGAATTCTTCGCGAAACCGCGCAGGGATCGGTTTTGCAGGTGATGCCAAAGCCGACGCACGCCCAAAGGCGGCAGGGAATCGAACTGGTTCTTGCTGACCTGGCGCAGCACGGCGTCACTTCGGCGCAAGACTACTCACCGAATTGGGAAGCATTCCAGATTTATGAAGAACTCGAAAAAGAGGGCAAGCTGACGGCGCGCATCAGCGAATGGTTGCCCTTTGATAATTCGATCGATGAATTGAATCAGAAGCGGAACTCGCATCCGCAGAGCGACCTCATGCTGCATACGGGCATGCTAAAAGGATTCATGGATGGCTCGCTTGGATCTCATACCGCGGCCATGCTCGAACCGTATTCCGACGACCCGAAGAACTCAGGTATTCCGCGCTACGAAGCGGACAAGCTCAACGATCTGACCAAAGAGCGTGTGCTCGCCGGATTCCAGATCGGGTTTCATGCGATCGGCGATAAGGGCGTCCAGATGGCGCTCGATGCGTTCTCTGAGGCGGAGAAGGCAGCGCGAGAAGCGAAGGTCAAAGCTGCCAATGGCGGGGACGACTACCGTCTCCGCATCGAACACGCGCAGGTGACGACACCGGCTCAGTTTATGCAGTTCAAGCAACTCAAAGTGATCGCGTCGATGCAACCGAATCATCTGCTAACCGATATGCGCTGGGCGCAGGATCGTCTTGGGCCGAAGCGTGCCGCTACGTCCTACGCATGGCTGGCTTTCCTGAACAAGAGCGTGCCGCTGGCGTTTGGAACGGATTATCCGGTCGAACCAGTGACGCCATTCCGAGGCCTCTACGCCGCCGAGACCCGAAAGAGCGAAAACGGCAAGCAGGAATATTTCCCGGAGCAGAAGCTGACCATGGATCAGGCCATCGCTGCCTACACGAGTGGGTCAGCCTTTGCGCAGTTTGAAGAGAAAGAAAAAGGGAAACTGGTAGCCGGCATGCTTGCGGACTTCGTAGTGCTGGACCGCGATATTATCTCCGTTTCGCCTGAGAAGTTGCTGCAAACCAAGGTTTTGCGGACGGTCGTCGGGGGCAAGACGGTCTACGAAAGCAAGTAGCCTGTAAAGTGTTGTCACGACGGGGGGATCGACTTCTTCGCAGTCACCACGAATCCCGCGAGAAAGTCAAAATTGAGCCCATCTGCATCAAACGATTCGGTGCTATTCTGCGTCTAATGACCATACGCCAGCGAGGCGTTTTTGACACCTACCCACCGCGACAGCGCATCTCCGGTCATGTTGCATAAATAGATATACTGTTCGTGGGTTACAAAGTTCGGAGGGAAGTGGACATATGGATTCGCGCGCAATGTGGATGCGCCTGAAGGCCCATCGATGGGCCTATTCGCTGAGTATCCTGGCTACGCTTGCGGTCGGCATTCTGATCGGCACGGTGGTCTCTTACGGTGTGAAGGGCAAGGAAGGGCAGCAGAAGAGTGAAGTCGCGCCCTTGAGCATGCCTTCGCCGCAGCAGATGTCGAATGCGTTCTCGCAGATCGCCAAGCAGCTCGAGCCCAGCGTGGTCAACATCAACACGGAATCGACAATCAAGAATGTTCACAAGCGCCGCAGCCAGAATCCCGATGACGACGACAGCGGCGGTGGCGGCGGGATGGAAGATTTCTTCAACCATTTCTTCGGCGGCCAGGGCGGACAGGGTGGTCCTGATACCGGCCCGATTCGCGAGCGTTCGCTAGGTTCGGGCGTTGTGGTCGATACCAAGGGTTACATCCTCACCAACCGTCACGTAGTCGACAAAGCGGACCGGATTCGCGTCCGTTTTCAGGATGATCCGCCAGGCGTGCAGCACGATGCCAAGGTGATCGGCACCGATCAGGAAACCGATCTGGCTGTGATCAAAGTCGACGTTGACAAGGGTCTGCCCGCGGCCAAAATGGGGAACTCCGACAGCATGGAAGTCGGGGACTGGGTTCTCGCCATCGGCAGCCCGTTCGGCCAGGCCGGCACCGTGACAGCAGGAATTGTTTCTGCCAAGGGACGTGACATTGTTCCCGGAAGGCAATTCCAGACATTCATTCAAACCGACGCCGCGATTAACCCGGGCAACTCCGGCGGGCCGCTGGTCAATATGAATGGCGAAGTCATTGGCATCAATACAGCGATTCTCAGCGAGACCAATGCCTATGCCGGCATCGGATTTGCGCTGCCCTCGAAGACCGTGGTTGAGGTGTACAACCAGCTCACTGGACCGGAACACAAGGTTTCGCGCGGATCGATCGGCATCATGTTCGATCAGGTCGAGAATCCAGCGATCGCTCGGGTATATGGCTCCGGAAGCGGCGTGACCATCTCGAGCGTCGTAGCGGGAAGCCCAGCGGATCAGTCGGGACTCAAGGTCGGCGATACGATCACCACGGTTGACGGCCACAAAGTCAGCAAGGGATCGGATCTCGTCGATTACATCGCATCGCGTAAGCCGGGGACGAAGATCCAGCTTGGCTTCCTGCGCAACGGCAAGGCCCAGGACGCTACCGTCACCACAGCCGATCGCGCCAAGCTCTTCGCGGCGCGTCTCGGGGAAGACCAGGGGAATGAAGACGAAAACACTCCCAAGCAGAGCAAGTTCGGCATCACGGTTCGCAAGCTGACACCGGACATGGCCGACCGTCTCGATATTCCGTCGGGCAAGGGAGTGATCGTGCAGGATGTGAAGCCCGGTTCGTTTGCGGAAGACGTCAATCTGGCTCGCGGCGACATCATCCTGGAGATCAACAAACAGCCCGTGAACAGCGAGGATGATTTCTCCAAGCTCGAGTCGAGCCTCAAGAGCGGGCAGGACGTCGTATTCCTGGTACGCCAGCGCGGCTCGTCCCGACAGGATGGAACCATCTTCCTGGCCGGCACACTTCCGTAACGCAGTTCTGCCCAACGGGACTGGCACTGTACGCCGAGATCAAGGATCATTACAGTGCCAGATCCGTTGGGATTTCTGTTTTTTGGCGTAACGCAACCGATGAGTGTTACAGGGCGGAATCAAACGAGAGTGAGGATCGCAGGAGTGGTCGCAGTCTGCGTGATTGGAATGCTCTGCGCCTTGGTGCCCGCCAGCGCGCACCAGAGTTCTTCGTCGGACAGTACCGCGAAGAAACCGGCAACATCGGCGGCTCACAGGACGCATAAGACGTCAGCGACCTCCAAGACTGCGTCGGCCAAGACGAGGCTCGCCTCGTCGAAGAAATCGTCACGCCGAAAGAAGAAGGTGCGTGGACAGCAGAAGATTGATTCCGAACGGGCGCAGGCCATTCAAGAAGCGCTGATCCGCGAGCACTACTTGAGCGGGACAGCAACTGGAACATGGAACGCAGACAGCGAAGCTGCCATGCGCCGCTACCAGGCCGATCACGGCTGGCAGAGCAAAACGGTGCCTGATTCCCGCGCGTTGATCAAGTTGGGATTGGGGCCGAGCAACGATCACCTGCTTAATCCCGAAAGCGCGATGACCACGGTCCCGGATCGACCGAAGTCGAATCCGGTCCCACCGACCTCAAACAGTTCCGCGCCGGTTGCAAATCCCGTGTCGCCAAGCCCGAGCACAAATACTCCCGTCCCGGCTTCAGCAAGCTCTGATACAACCGATCCGCAATAAATTCCCACAAGCAAGTGGTCGCGATCAGTCGCGAGTTACTCCTCTGCGAGTTCGTTTGAACTATACGGGCGCCTTTAGTTGGAGATCTCCGGTTCGAGAAAGCCGTTGCTTTCGTCTTCTGCCGCGCTCAGGCCTTCGGGCAAGGTGCCGCGATTGTATTCGGCCATCCGGTTCTTCCATTTGAGGAAGTCGGTAATGCTCTGCGGTTCGATGCGGACTTCGACCCGGCGCAGACTGGCGAGCAGCAGGTTCATCTCATAGCGGAATCCAACGGCCGTGCGGAGATTTTTTGCCGAGGGTTGGACGATCTCGACTCGTCCATGGCGGAATTCGAGAAGTCCCCAGCCCGGAGGCAGTTCGTCAAGTTTCATCAGGCCGGGTGGCGTCAGATAGAAGCGTTCGCTGCCGACGCCCTTTTCCGGTTTTTGGCGGAAAGGCTTTGCGCGGTCGGCGAGGAAATCGGCGCGCGTGATTTTGCACTCAACGAGTACAGAGTGGCAAGCCTGTTTCCACCCGATCGCGTCGGGCATCTCTCCGCTGACACAGGCCTGCTCGGAGAGCACGACGCCGCAACGGTAGTGACGAAGCCAGCGAACGGCGCGGTCGACGAGGTGAGCGTGGGTCATGGATTGCTTCTTGCTTCGAGCTGTGAGCTGTCAGCTAAAGATAGCAGGGGTGCTTGTTAATCAGTCACGGAAATCTCTGGGCCGGGGTAACCCAGCAAACACTCCAAACGTAGATTTGATTATCAGGGTGCAATGTACAACAGCGCCTAGACTCCGCCACTATGACTGACGAGACGCCCTAATCACAGTTCTTGGTGCGGGTGCGGTCTTCACCAGAACGGGCCTGCGCAAAATCGTTTCCAACAGATATCGTTCTGCGGCTACAGCTTGACCCGTCGAGCTTCCCTCTTTGTAGCCCTCGGCTGCGATGACAACCGCTTCATTCTTCCCCAGAGGCGTTGGCTTGCGGAGGAATCCGTTGGTGCGACGTTTTGTCGTATCGACGTTGGCGATCTTCACGCGGCGAACTGCGCCATCGTGGTCGTTGTCGAGGGCGTTCGCGAGACGGAGAATCGCGGAGAGATGAATGACCTGTCTTTGATCCTCAGCGAGAAGATCGCGGAGGAGTTTGTGGCTGCGCGTGGGCAGAGCTTTGCAGTGAAAACGGGCTACCAGTGCAGCTAGCGACATCACTTCCGGCTTCCAACCGAGTGGCGTCCCATGCTTCTTGATCAGGTCGTAGGACTCCTTGTGATGCTTCTTATTTCCATCTGTCATCCCCACGTCGTGAAGAAGTGCAGCGACCTGCAGAATCGATCGAGCATCTTGATGTGAGGCATCGCTGGAAGCAGCGGATTTTGAGTTCAACAAACCGCCGGACGTGAGCCCGTCGTAGAGCGCGAGCGAGAAGCGGGAAACGCGCTCGGAATGAACGAAATCAGGATCAAGCGCCTTGGCCCAGAGTTTCATGCGGCGCGTCGCGATCTCCTTGATTTCCTTTCCCTGCGGGAGTCCGGCGCGCCAAGTATTCCAGAGAGAGTCATTGCCTGTGGTTCGGCTGCGATACTCGTCCACACGCTTCGTGCGCTCCTCCAGAATGTGCTCATGCCAGGTGCGGCGCATGGCTTCGTCGGGAAAGATACGGCAGTCGAGCGCGGTGGCCCAGAAGACATCGAGGTCGTGGACCTCGCCGAGCAAGTCCTGCATGTGCTTCAGGTCGTTGCTCCAGAGCTTGTGTTCCTCGGACAGGAAGTTTTCGACGATATAGCGGAATCGTTTAATGCCGATACGCAGGGTGTGAAGAGCGATCTGCGAACGAGTACGCATGGCGCGGAGGTGGAGTTCGCGCGCTGCCGTCCAGCGCTCGAGAGCGAGGTGCTTGAAGACGGCGCTGCCGGGGCGAATCCGGGAGGCTCGTTGCGGGAGAGACTTGCTCCACAGCTTCCACTGCTTGCGGTCGAACGCGGCGAGAGCAGCGCGTGCTTCTTCTTTGTGCGAGGACTCGCGGGTTTTCAGAATGTGATGGAGGGCGTGCGCGGGATCATGATGGGAAGCCGGCTCGGTTGCGGATTGTTGCTCGTCGCCAGCTGCCGCCGAGGGCGTTAGCTGAACATGGTGTGAGGCCACGTCCAGCTTTTCAAGCCATTCCATCATGATCTGGACATCGCGAAGATTGCCGAGACTTTGGAAGAGCTGTTTGCCGGCTTTCTTCATTGCCTTCCAACTGTGGTCGGGGTCCATGGCCATCATGCCGTCGGCCATGGAGCGGCAGCGGCGGAGTGCGACGCGAAGATCGTGAACGGGGTCGGCACTGAAATCGTGCGCGACATTGTCACATTCCTCGAGGACGCGCTGCACCCAGTAACGGAGGCCGGTGGTTGTGGTGGCGTGCTTCACGGATCTGCTAAGAGCATTCTATCGTGGACCGTGGTTAGTGGTCGGTCAGGGAGACTGCTGATTTATTTCATTTCGATTCCAGCAGCGCTACCGGGAAATCCCGGAAGACGTTGCTCAGCGCCACGCTTTGGATATTCTCACCGGATTGCGATGGTATTTGCGCAGCAGAGAAGACGTTCTGCCATTGCTGCGGAGCGTTTGAGGGAAGAGCGATGCAAGTATCACACCAGTCCGGTTTCTGGGGACTGCCAGTTGTCTTTGCGGCGATTTGTGTCAGCCAGCGCGGAATGGCGATCAGAGCAGATTTCGATTCGGTGTACCGCAAGAATGCGATCACGTTTTGAGCGTGGCAGCCGGCGGCTTGGAGTGGCACAAATTCGCCCTGATGAAAGACGTCCGGATGGTTGCGGCGAAAGCGTAGAGCCTGGCGGATCAGGAAGAGCTTGATGCGGCCATCCGCCCATTGGTCCGAGATATCTTGAGTCGCGGCAGTTGCGACCTCTTTCAATATCGCTTCCCTTCGAGAGAAGTCAATTGCTCCGCGGTTGTCGGGATCGACCATGCGCAAATCCCAGAGTTCCGAACCTTGGTAGAAATCGGCGACGCCAGGTGACGTGATCTTGAGAAGCGCCTGCGAAAGCCCGTTCACCATGCCGAAATACGAGATTCTCTTTTGGAAATCACGAAAATCGTTCAGGAATTCGCTGTTGTCAGGCGAGAGGATTGTTGTGGCGAAGTTGGTCAGGGCCTTTTCGTGACCTTCGTTTGGCCGCGTCCAACGCGTGTGGACCATGGCCTCGCGGGTGGCCTTGATAAGGTGTTCTTGCACGCGCTGGAGCAAACTGGAGTTGACCGCGTCGTCCTGAGGCCAAACACCGAGCAAAGTCTGATAGATGAAGTACTCTTCGTTGCGGTCGGGCACGGACTGGCCGCCATTCTGCTCTTTGTGTTTCGCGTTGAGGCCGGCCCAATGCGTGAGATGCTGTTGCCATTCGTCTGGAATTTCCGACAAGACATTCAGCCGCGCGCGAACGTCCTCACTGCGCTTGGTGTCGTGCGTTGTAGTGGCGTCGATCGTTCCAGGCCAGCGCTTCCCGCGTTTCTCGAGGAACTCGTAAAACTCGTCGAGAGACGATGCCTCCGACGGGCGGGGATTGCCTCCAACTTCATTGAGCGAGAGAAGCGGATGGTAGACATAGAGCGCCGTGTCCTCGAATCCCTTGGCGACGATCGGCCCGGTGAACTGCTGCCATCGCATAACGAACTGGAGCCGGGCCTCCCGCTGGTCGGCCCGAAACTGCGGAGGATTTTCAAGCAGGAGGACTTCGCGGACAAAATCAAAGGAGGCAGCACTGAGATGTGGAGCGCGAGTACGTGCCTGCGCCACGGCCTCTTCGATGTATTGCATCGCCGTTGAAGGCAGTTCGACATTGCGGATATAGGTTCGATAGATACCCATGCACGCGGTAACTTCGATGAGCGCGTTGATCAGCTGCGGACGATCCAGTTCGCGGGCATAGCGGTCCTGTGCGGCGAGTTCGGTGAGTTGGCGTCCGAGCGAACGCATTTCCACGCCGAGAAGCGTGCTCATGACGAGCTTTTTCTTCTGATAGAGGATGTCGGCAAATTCCTGGTGCCGACCGATGAATTTTGAGTAGATCTCTTCGATCCGTTGGGCGCCCTTGGGCTCAACAAAAATTCCGTTGACCTGGTTGGTGAAGTCATAGCCTGTCGTGCCGTTGACGGGCCAATCGTCAGGGATATCTTCTCCGCGGGCCAGAATCTTCTCGACGAGCACGTAAGACTGCATGCCGGCACGGCTGTCTTCCGCGGACAGCCGCTCCTGCAGGCGGTTCAGGTAGGAGACCGGGTCCCGCAGACCGTCGATGTGATCGATACGAAGTCCGGCGAGAGGATTGCGGGCAACGAGGCGCAGAACGTAGGCGTGCGTCGCCTCGAAAACGATGGGGTCTTCGACGCGGACGCCCACTAAGTCGGCGATGGTAAAAAAACGGCGGTAATTGATGCTTTCGTTGAGATTCTGCCAGAAGGAAAGCTTGTAGTTCTGTTCTCCCAGCAATCGCTGCAGCAGACCCAGGCTCCGAGGATCCCCGACTTGCCCGTTGTATTCGGCGACGTTCTCTTCGATCAAACGTGCGATTTCGGGGCTTGTATTCACGATCGCACGGATACGGTCGCGAGTCGATTCGAAGCGCTGACGCTGCTCTGGCCCCGTCACCCCGACCCGGCGGTCAGCGCGGGCGATTTCAGCCGCCGCGGCAAGGATTCCGGAGTATTCGTGATACGCGGCGCTTTCCTGGCTCAGCGAGTTTTTCAGCCGACCGGCGTGAAGGTTGATGATGGAGTGATACGAACGGGGCGCGACAGGAAATAGCTGCTCGTAGTACTGGATGAAAAAGCGGCCGTCCTGGAAGATCAGCTTGATCTCGCCTGAATCAAGTGCTTCCCCGAATGATCGTCCGAGAACAGGGAGAAGAACTCGCCCTTCCAGCGATCGGGCCGCCGGGTGCCAGTCGATATCGAAGTACCCCGCGAAGGGCGATTGAGAACCGTTCTCGAGAACATCCATCCACCAGGGGTTCTCGGCGCTGGCAGCCATATGGTTGGGAACAATGTCGAGCAGCAGCCCCATGCTGCGGTTCTGAAGCTCGGTCTGCAGTTGGTTGAATTCTTCTTCGTTGCCGATTTCGGGATTGATGCGGCTGGGATCGATGAGATCGTAGCCGTGGGTGCTCCCTTTGCGCGCCGCCAGGATCGGAGAAAGGTAGAGATCCGTGATGCCGAGATCATGAAGATAGTCGAGCATCCCGAGCACGTCAGAAAACCGGAAATTCTGATTGAGCTGAATGCGATAGGTCGCCGAGGGCAAGCGGGTTGGCGGCATTGTCTAACCTTGCGGGAGCAGAATGTGCATCTGTGAGGCGATTCGGCTCAATTCTTCATGTCGCTGCTTGGCGGCGGGATCGGGATTGGGAGCATGCCATCCGTTCTGCTGATAGGCGGAGAGCAATGGACGGTAGACGACGTTTTGCGCTTCCCAAAGAACGACCGGAAACGGAAACGCAGGAACGAGATCAAGAAGTCTCAACATGCGCTCGGCGGCCGCGGGATCCGTTGGATTCGAAGCGAACTGAGCAGCTTCTTTCTCGATGCGACGGCGAATCTTGTATTCCAGAGTGGTGCTGTCCAGAGTGATTTTGCTGGCCGCGGCTTCGCGAAGCAGGCTCTGGATGCCGTCAATGTCGAGTTCGGGACGCTCGAGATAGGTCTGCAGTTGATTGTTCAGCGCGATCTCGGCGGCGGACTTCAGTGCATTGGGAACGGGAATGTCGAGCCCGTTGAGAAAGCGAATGAGCGGCCCCTGGCTTTCGAATACTGTGCGATAGACCGCGGCGGCGGAATTGAGCGAATCGTTGAGGATCACGGCAGTGATCTTGCGCTGTTCATCACGGAACAACTGGCGTAGCGAGAAAATTTGTTTGCCGTAAATCTGGTCGAGCATGCGGATGACTTCGGCGGCATCAGCCTGATCGAATGCAGTGATCAGTTTCTTCTCTTCCACTTCGGAATATTTTTCGAATGGCTGGATGCCGGCGGTCACGTTGTGATCGCCCAGATGAAGGACGGCAAAATTGAGCGTTTGTGTTTCCTCGGTGATCGCGGAACAGAATTTCGCGGATCCGGTTGCAAGACGCATCTTGCCCTCAAGTTCCTGAGAATAGCGGAGTCGGTCGACCTCGTAGCAGTAGATTCGCGTTTTCTCCGGGTATGTCTCGAACAGGGAACTGATGGCATAGTGTCCGGCGACGCGCGGGATGTCGATGACGGCCGGCCTCACCCACTTTTCATAAATTGCGGCGCCATCGCGGTGCTCCGGAAGATTGCTCTTGGCGTCAGAGAGATGCTGCAGAAATTCGGGCTCGATGGCCTCACCGGAGACCTCTTCGGCGAGGCGTAGGGCGCGTCCGGCATAGTGCACAACCTGAACCGTTTCAAGGCCGGAGAGTTCGTCGAAGAACCATCCGCAACTGGTGTACATCAACATAGCGTGGCGCTGCATTTCGAGGAGCTTCAGCACCAGGACTTCTTCGTCACGCGAGAGAGCGCGAATGACGTGATCAGCCAGGAAAGCTTTGCGCGATTCGGCGGAGCGGTCGAGGATGACGCGAATGTAGTCGTTACGCGCGGCCCAGGGATCGCGGACGTAAAGCTTCATCCGCGATTCAAAGATTGGGGCAAGGCGGTCGCGCAGCCAATCGAGCGCAGCTCGAAGTGGAGCGCGCCATTGCTGGTTCCACGGGTGGCCGCCGGAGTTACATCCGCAGTCACTGCGCCAGCGCTCGACGCCGTGCACGCAGCTCCACGAGCTGTCTTCGACGATCTCGACTTGTTCTTCCGGGGGATACTTTTCTAGAAATTCGCCGTAGTTGGTGAGCTTGGCGACGCCGCTGCGCTCGATTTCGTCGAGAGCATATGTCAGCGCCATCTCGCCGAAGTGGTGGTGATGGCCGTAGCTCTCACCGTCGGTGGCGATGTGAACAAGTTGCGCACCTTCACGCGTGTCGGAAAAGCCGCTCATCAGGCGATCGGCGAAACGCTTGCCGTCGCTGAGCAGCCCTTCAAACGCGACGCCTTGCGAAATTGGGCCATCGTAGAAAAAAAGGCTGATCTGCTTTTTGGAAGGAAGCTTGGCGTAATAGGCGCGAGCGGGATCGATGCGCGCGCCGGTGACGTCGTGATATCTGCCGCTGGTTTTGGAACGTACCCGCTTGGCCTGGCGCGGCGCCAGAACCGTGAACTTGATGTGATTTTCGGCGAGGACTTCGAGTGTTTCCGTGTCGACAGCAGTTTCGGGCAGCCACATGCCTTCGGGTTTGCGGCCAAAACGGCTTTCGAAATCCTTGATACCCCATTTGACTTGCGTGACTTTGTCGCGGCGGTTGGCCAGCGGCATGATCATGTGGTTGTAGCCTTGCGCAAGCGCGGAACCGTGGCCGGAGAATTTCTCGCGGCTCTCTTTGTCGGCTTCCACAATAGAGTTGAAGACGCGAGGACACTGGTCTTTGAGCCACGAGATCAGGGTGGGACCGAAGTTGAAGCTGATTTCGCTGTAGTTGTTCTTGAGCTTCAGAATGCGATTTTCGGCGTCCAGGATGCGGGAGGCGGCGTTCGGCGCATAGCATTCTGCCGTGATGCGTTCGTTCCAGTCGTGATACGGATAGGCGGAATCCTGCAACTCAATCGCCTCGAGATAGGGGTTCTCGCGCGGCGGTTGATAGAAGTGCCCGTGGATGCAGACGTATTTCACTCACGCCTCCCCTGGTTATTGAAACTGCTGCAGTGCGAGAAAAGAATACGGGAAAATCCCTATTCCATCGGGTGATGAAAAGTTTAACGAAATTCCAACATTTTGGTCGGGGCCACGCCATGATGTTGCCGCTGAGTTGAGCAGAACCTTCCAGTTCCCGGGCAATCCGACATTGTGCATTTCGGAGTGAGACTCGGCGAAGTTGAACAGGATTGCCGATCTGGGGCTGTCTTCGTAAGTAAGCAGCAGAGCGCGACCACCTAGCTGTTGAACGGAATGCGAATGCGCAATTCCGAGGCCAAGACTCTTTCGCAGGTGAATCAGTTCCTGATAAAGGCGATAAATAGTTCGGTGCGGTTCTTTTTGCTTCGACGAGAGAGTCAGATGCGAGCGCCAGAAAGTCTCCTCGTCCTGGGGATCTGGGACAATATCGTGCCAGCCGAACGAGGCGAATTCTTCGCGGCGGCCGCGACGCACCGCTTCGACGAGATCGTGATCACCGTGGCTGGTGAAATATTGGAACGGTGCGGATTCGCCGTACTCCTCGCCCATAAAGAGCAACGGAAGAAATGGCGAGAGCAGTGTGATACCTGCGGCTAGTTTCAGTGCTTCAAAGCTAACCAAGGCGCTAAGGCGGTCTCCGGCGGCGCGATTGCCGACCTGATCGTGATTCTGATTGCAAACCACGAACTGCGAAGGGGCAAGTCCTTGCGGCGAGTTGCCATGACGGCGCTCGCGATGCACGGAGTATTGTCCGCGATAGCACCATCCGCCCTCAAGCGTAGCTGCGAGGTGAGCGATTCCGCCAAAGTCGGCGTAGTAACCGCGATTTTCACCCGTGAGAAGCGTGTGGACGGAATGATGGAAATCGTCGGACCACTGCGCGTCGAGGCCATAGCCGCCATGTTCGGTGTCGTGTAGTAGCCGCGAGTCGTTGAGGTCGCTCTCGGCGATCAGGTAGAGCGAGCGGCCGAGCTTGTCGGAAAGCTCATCGACGCGTGACTTGAGTTCCGCGAGAAAATGGCGGGCGCCGAAATCAAAGATGCCATGCACAGCATCGAGACGTAAAGCATCGATGTGAAGGTCTTCCATCCAGTAGAGCGCGTTTTCGATGAAGAAACGGCGGACCTCGTCGCTGTCCGGGCCGTCGTAGTTGATGGCGTCGCCCCATGGTGTGCGGTAGTGCCCGGTAAAGTATGGGCCGAAGGCGGAGAGATAGTTCCCTTCGGGGCCGAGGTGGTTGTAGACGACATCGAGCGCGACGGCCAGGCCGTGAGCATGAGCGGCGTCGACGAAGCGATGGAAGGCATCCGGTCCACCGTAGGAATTCTGTGTGGCGAACGGGTACACGCCGTCGTATCCCCAGTTGCGCGAGCCCGGGAATTGCGCGATTGGCATGATCTCGACTACGGTGATGCCGAGATCCGCCAGATCCTTGAGATGCGGAATCAATGCGTCGAACGTGCCCTCACGCGTGTAGGTGCCAACGTGAACTTCGTAGAAGATACTGTCTTCGAGACGAATACCTTTCCAGTTGTTGTCGGTCCAGCGGAACGATTGCGTGTCGACCAGTTGCGACGGCTCGTGAACACCTTCCGGTTGAAAACGCGAGGCGGGATCGGGAAGTTCGCGTCCATCTTCCAAACGATAAAGATATCGCGCGTCGTGCGGCAGATTGCCCACGACCGCGTTATGGTAGCCGTGAGGCTGGGCCAGCATCCGGACCGGATCATTTCGTCCGAGAATGTTCAGTGAAACAGATTTCGAGTTCGGTGCCCAGACAAGGAATTCCCAATCTCCGTTATGGAGACGGTTGGCGCCAAGACGCATCGACTGGACTGCGGTGCTGGTGGTTGACATGTCCGGGGTCCCAGGAAGACTGCGTTAAACGTCGAATACGCGATAGACAGACGAGGGCTGCCGCGCCTGCAGTAGAGTGATAGCCACATTGTAGACGGGAGTTCCGCCCGTCGTCTTGCCTTCCAACTGGCCGTGATGCGCGTGGCCGTGTACGACCAGGTCGGCGCCGTGACGGTCCACCACTTCCGCAAGGCGCGTGGTTCCGAGAAATGGAAAAATTTCGGGAGACTCGCCCTGGACCGTTGCTGCGATCGGCGAATAGTGCAGAACCACGACGCGCTTTTGCGTGCGCAACTGAGCCATGGCTCGCTCGAGTTTCAGAGCTTCATCGATCGAGGCTTGGACGAAGATCTTGACTTCCGACTCGCCGAAGGCGGTGAGAACTCCCCGCCCGAAGCCTCCGATGAATCCCTTGGTGCCTGCAAATCCGACACCGTCGCGCTCATAGGCAGTACCGTCGAGGACTTTAATTCCGGCGCTCTCCATCATGTGAATCAGGTCGGCCTGCTTGTTGCTTTCATAGTCGTGATTCCCAAGGACGGCGATTGTAGGGATTCGCGAGCGCACAACAACATTCAAAAGCGGATCCATCTCCTGCGTGGTGCCGTAGTTCGTGAGGTCACCGGCGAGAATGAGCACGTCGGCCTCCTCGCGCACGCGGCTCAATTGATCATGGAGCGCGTTGTGGCGAGCCGGCGAAAAATGCAGATCGGCGGTGGCTGCGATTCTCATTGATTCTGACAAACCTTAGGAACATCTTTCAGGCGGCGCTTACGATGCTCCTCCATCAGATTGCTCAGTCCCCATTCGTTAACGTCGATCGCAAACATCTTGTCATCGATCAGGCTACCTCGGAACGGCGCGTTGAGATCGGGATCAGCCACCGCTTTCCCGAAACGATTGAGCAGGTCTGTCCAAACGTCGATGGGGACGTACTGAGCTTGCGCCGGATATACATAGCGAAACAACACCAGAGCCCACAGAATAATTTCCCAGTTTTCTCCAACCAGGTTGAAGATTCGAGACCAATCGAGCCGCCCGTGGGTTCCGTAGAGGATGTGAGCGATATCGGCGCCGTCGAAGCGTTCACGGCGGGTCACGAAGAGCTTGGAGCAGATGAGTTCTTCCGCGGCCAGCACGCGGGTGGGTACCCCACAAACCCGTGCCGGGATGGAGCGCCGGATCCATGAGTCGTCGACCACAATTGCAGCATTGCTCATCCCCGTGATGAGGTCCACAAAGAATCCGTCGCGGTGAGCTTTGAAAAGCCAGACGGGGTCGCAGATTTCGGATTCGAAGCCGTCATCGCGGAGCAACTGGAGAGCAACGGCGGCGTTTTGCGCGGTCAAGAAGAGGTCGAGATCTTTTGTGTCGCGGCAGATGCCTGTGTGCGCGCGGAGGGCAAACGCGCCGGCCACGGTATACGGAAGCTGATGGCGCTCGAACAGCTCAAGGATTTCCCGGAAGAGCGTTTGCTGTTCGACGGGAATCACCAGCGGAACCGAAGAGGTTTCGGGAGTCGGAGTGTGCTGGGGGGTAGCCATGGCAACCTTGGATGTGAAAGAGGAATAAGCGGTTGTCGTTCCAGACGCAGATGTTGGCTGGAAATATGGCCTGTTGCTTGCCCTTGCCGGTTCCCGGCAAGGCGGATAAATAGGCCAATAAGAAGTCAGCGAATGGCCGTGGCCAGCGCCTGATGTTCCAACGTAATGGCGTTGGCGTTGGACTGCGATTCTGCACCACGGCTTATCGTCATGCAGATAGCGACCAGGAAAGCCGCAACGAGGAAGCGCAGAGCAAAAGATTTCAGTTCGTACATAAACGTCGCTTTCGTATCGGAGTGCGGGTACGACAGCCTGACGGTAAAGAGGGAAGTGCGCTGAATCCATCCGGTCTAACGCGTAGGGTCCTCAGGAAATGTAAGGAGTCCGATCAGGATTTTCCGCGTCGAGACCTCAACAGCGCCAATGGTGTTTCCTGGCGGCCGCAACCGAGGGGGTTGCTTACGAGTGCCCGAGCTTTGCCAGCATGCCAGGTTTGAGAATCGTGATGGCCTTCCGTCCACTCGCGATGCAGCCACGCGCTGTCATCCGGCCAATCAGGCGCGCAACAACTTCGCGGGTAGTCCCCAGATGGCCCGCGATCTGTTGCTGGGTGTGCCGGACGACCCCCTCACCCGAGGCTCTCACCAGAAGGAAATTAGCGAGCCGTTGTTCGAGGGTGCAGGTATGCGCCTGATCCAGTTCGTCCATCAACCGGAACACAAGAGTAGACATCACGCTTAGAGTCAAATCGCGGACCGCTCGCTCCTTTTCAAACAGTGCTCGATAAACGCGACCTGGGACCACCGCTGCCGCGGTCGGAGCGTCGGCCTCGACCCAAGCTGGATAAAGCAGGTCGTTGAAGAGGCTGTTTAGCGCGAGCACACAGGTTTCACCCCGTTTCACAAAGTACAATGTTGCCTCTTTGCCGTTCGGCAGCGACGTGAAGACCCTCAGGCGCCCATTGAGGACAAAGTACGCTCCCGAAACCATCTGTCCTTTCCTGATGACAGTTCGATGTTCCGGGAGCCGCATCGTCATCGCACCGTGGTCCAACAGTCGGCAGCTCTCCTCTGACAACCCTTGAAAAACGGGAAGGTGCCTTATCTCGGACATGGATACCCCCAGCGGGCAAAATGCCTGGATAGAACCAGGCCGCGAGGATAGCACCCTCAACGCCGTGCGATATCGAACCCCGCTACGCGCGACGGGTCTCGCCTCGGAAGAAGGCGTCATTGGGGCTCGCGGTTTCTACCTCCGTAATGCTGTCAAATCCCAGTCCGACAGCATCGTGGGCGCAGCGGACCGCTTCGCTGTCACGAGCCATCGTAAGACAGAAGGCTCGACCATCCTGCAGATTCACGTGGCTGCGAACAATGACGACGCCATTCTGCCCGCAGGATTTGTCGAATTCTCCCAGGAAATTCTTGAAGTCCTCGCGCGAGATCTCGGGAAATGTTTTGTTCTTCTTGTCATGAACGTCAATAAACAATTTCATCGCTTTCTCCTTGATTGTCTGTGAGTGGTACTGCAAGGGCAGCTTAGCGACGCGCGAAAGGAAGGTCTGTAGCCAATGTTACAGAAGGACGGCGTTCAATAGGCCCAGAAAGGGCCAGCGCCTTTGGGGGTGGACTTGGTCTCAATCGCCGTAAACACGTTGCGTCCGAAAAAGAATGGCAGGCCCCAGTCGAACATTCCGGGATTTGGCCCGGCTAATGTCGGAAAAACGAAGTTCGCGGGTGTGGCGAACAGCGTATCTGCACTCACGACGCTGAAGTTGATGCTGGCGGTCGTGCTACCCGAGATCGTCTGAGCGCTTAGATTCGCCTGCGCACTCGGGCAGTAGAAGCCGGAGTTATCGGAGCAGACGGTGAGTCCCGAAGAGGAGGCATCCAGGAAGAAAACCGCGTTGGAGCCGCTATCCACGAATGCGGGATAGGAGTTGTTCTTATAGGTAGTTGAGAACTCCCCGATCGAGTCCACAGAAAAAAGCTGCGCGCTCCCCAGTCCGTTATTGGACTGCGTTCCGATGCCGAAAATCATGGATCCGCTGAGGTTCCCGACAGGAGCGGTAACGGCCGGCAATTCGATGATGACTCCGTTGTTGTCGGTAGGGAAGGATGCGACCGGATTCTGGACTTGCTGGCTGACCGATTCTGAGATGACATGGCACCCGCCGGAAGGGCATTCATAGTAGAGTCCGGGATTGAGCGCGCCAGTCTGCGCACACGCGCTGCCACAATCGGAAATGAAGGGACCTACGCCCAGAATTCCGTTGGCAGCCAATGTCTGCAGTGAGTCATCCTCGGGTACGCCGCTGTTCGCGCACGCGGAAGGAACCGTCGAGAAGGTCGGATCGATGACCTGTACGGGAATGTTCGAGGCAGTTTCACCGGCGATCTGGATATCGGCAGAGCGGATGGGGCCCCATGTGAATCCGCTGACGAATGCGGCACACTCCCCGACAGGACTGCCCGATGGCCCATTCTGCTGAGGAAGAGATAGAGTCAGTGGGCCTCCGCCGGCAGACGAAAGCAGGCGCAAGCCATACGAGCCGGTGTCGACGAGAACGTTGTCAATGGTCTGGCACGTTGAACTTGCCGGCACGCACACGGTCACACTGGTGAAGACGCCATTCGCATAGTTTTTCTCGGGACCGGAACTGACCGTAATCGGCTGAACATTGCTGCCTGAAGTCGCAGGGGCGGAAGCAGGCACGGAGTTGTTATGTGCAGATCCGCCGCCGCAGCCCGTACCGAAGATCGCCATCGCCGCGATGATGATCCCGACGGCCAATGCAGACGTGAAAGTGACTTTCACCGCAGGTCCTCCGCGCGCACTCCTGCCGGCAATTCATCGGGAAGGTAAGCGCGCCCGACGAAGTCACGCATATGACCTCCGAGCTGTACTACGAGACCGGGAAGCTGGACTGTCACCGGCCCGCGGGCCCCAGCACGTTGCCGCAGGGCCTGGCGGTATTCCTCAAAATGTGAACCCAACAATTGCTCGAGATCTGGACGAAACGGGCCGTGCCAGGTAACGGCGAACACCTTTCCGGACGCGGAGACGTATTCATGAATAACTTGGCCGGACGCTGCCTGCAACTCATGCAGCGTGTAAGAAGAAGTCGGAGTCTTGCGTAGAGTGGCCTGCAAATGCGCCTGGTCGTTCTGAACCGTGGAAGAATCTCCGCCCAGCGAAGCAAACGAAGGATTAGGGAAAGTCATGCACAGCATGACAAGCAAAAGGAGGCTCAATGTAGATGCGCGACTCGTGGGGAAGCCCCTAAATGTGAATTTGATTCCGATTAGACACGACATTCCGCGTGGCAGGTTGCCGTTCAGTCGAGCAACTGATTACCGAGAAGGTACATGGATGTTTTGGCGGCGATACCATGTTCGCCCTAATGACGAAAGTTGCGTGGGCTCTTTACCTTCGGGAAGGGCGCGGGAAGCGGCCTGACCAAACAAAGGAGTCGTGCAATGAGACTGAATAAGCTCTTGAAATCAGTATTGAAAACCGCGGTGTACCTGATCGACGAAACGGCAGACCAGATGGATCGGGTATCAGATCGCGCCTCGTCGATGGTTGACAACGCGAGAGATGTCATCGCTCCTGACCATACGTTTCGCAACGTCATGAGTTTCCTGCTGGGTGTCGGCGTCGGAGTGGGAGCTGGAATGCTGCTCGCGCCTTCGAGCGGGGAAGAGTTGCGCAGTTCGATCAGTGACAAGGTCCAGGACATCGGCGGGAGAATGTCCGGACGTGCCGAATCGTTTGCCACCGGCACCGACGTGCGTTAGCCCCGCGCTGGCGTGTGCCGGCTGCGATGTAGATCTGATGACGTAAATCTCCGTGTGCGGGAAGCCCGCGAAGGAAGGCTCAGATGAACTTGCGTACCAGAGTTATGGCTGCGGCGCTAGCTGTGGGAATGACGGCATCCGTTGTTGCGATCCCGGCGGTCGCGCAAAGCGCGAAGCAGGACATGAAAGACGCGGGGCAGGACACGAAACAGGCTGCGAAAGACACTGGACACGCCGTCAAGAAGACAACCAAGAAGGCGGCGCACAAAACCAAGACGACTGCGAAATCGACCACCCACAAGGCGGCAAAGAAAACCAAACAAGGAGCCGAGAAGGTCGAAGACAAGACGCAGTAGCGAATAATTTCAAGTGAGCTTTCGAGCAGTCGCGTCTTCAAGAGAGCCGTTGCGACCACCTAAGGAAGTAACTCCTGAGTCATAGGGGAAATTCGGTATGGCATCCGGATATCCTCCCCGCGAAAATGAACCGCTCTCCGCAACACTCTACGCCCAGGTCGCCGCGCATTGGCAACAGTTCTTTGTATCGATGATGACCGAGATACGCTGGAAGTCCGCGAACGCGTACTGCGCAGCGCCGGCTACGAAGTGTTCACCGCCGCCGACGCATCGGAAGGGCTAGGCGTTATCACCTCGGGGACGCCGGTGGATGTAGTGCTGCTTGACTACATGCTCCCCGGCACAAAGGGCGATCAGTTAGCAGAACAGCTGAAGACCCGATTTCCTCGTTTACCCGTGATCGCAGTTTCCGCGGTACGCCTTCCTCCCGGAATGATGCAGTTGATTGACGCTTACGTGCAGAAGGGTCAGGACGTGGAAGTACTGCTGACCGAGGTGGCGAGGGTGATCTCCTCGTCGTCCGAGATGCGGGCTGGCGGAGAATCCGATAAGAAAAAAGTTCTTTGCGCTGATGACGAGATCAACGAGCTCGCTGCTCGCAAGATGGTGTTTGAGTCGGCGGGATTTGAAGTCTTCACGGCCCGCAATGGCGCACAGGCTCTCGATCTGTTTCGGGCGGAGCCGGTTGACGCTGTCGTGCTGGACTACTTCATGCCGGGGATGAACGGCTTGTCGGTTGCGCGCGAAATGAAGCGATTGCGGCCCAGCGTTCCCATCATCGTGTTGTCCGGGTTTGCATCTCTTCCGGGAGAAACCATCGGGTTGGTCGACTCCTGGCTGCAGAAGCGGGATGTCGAAGCACTGGTTCAGGAATTGGAGAGGTTGATCGAACGGAAGGGCGCAGACCGTCGCCAACAGTAACGCAGTAGATTGCGTGACCGAGAAGCAGCTTTCCCATCTTCATCCATGAGAACCTTGCCGCGCTGCGCAAACGTGAGGTGGCCCGCCCTTGTATTCTTCATCATCTCAATCGCACTCGTGCGGCAATGTGTTGCACTTCCCGACGAGCATCCCCAACAGACGAGTTCTCTGAAGCAGATGACGTTGGAACAGCTGGGGAATCTGCAGGTTACTACGGCCTCCAAGGCGCCGGAAGCGATCTGGAAGACTGCGGCCGCGATTTACGTCATCACGCGCGAAGCAATCCGGCGCTCGGGAGCTACGACCATTCCGGAGGCGCTGCGCCTGGCTCCTGGCGTCGAGGTGGCGCGGATCGATACGGACAAGTGGTCGATCGGAATCCGCGGCTTCGGCAGCCGGCTCAACCGGGATGTGCTGGTTCTCATCGACGGCCGAACGGTTTACACCACATTGCTGGCTGGCACGTACTGGGAAACGCAGGACACGGTGATGGAAGATATCGACCGCATCGAGGTGATTCGCGGTCCTGGCGCGACGATCTGGGGTCCAAATGCGGTCAACGGAGTGATCAACGTCATCACAAGGAAGGCCTCTGAAACCCAAGGCACGCTGGTCGAAGTGCGCGGAGGCGATTTGGAGCAAGGCACGGTCGTGGTGCGTCATGGCGGCAAGCGCGGCAATGTGAGTTACCGAGCCTATGCGAAGGCCTTTAACCGCGGTCCTCAATACCATCCCGATGGGCGGAACTTCGACGACTGGCAGGGACTCCAGGGCGGATTCCGCATGGATTGGGCAAAAAGCTCGAATGAGGAATTCGGCCTGCAGGGGGACATCTACGGTCAAAGCTTCGGAGGGAGCGTGGTTGCCACGACCTATGCCGCACCGTATTCACAGGTAATCGACAAGGACGCCAGGCTCTCGGGCGGGAACATTATTGGCCGCTGGAAGAAATCTTTCAGCGAGGGCAACGACCTGCAGTTGCAGGTGTACTACGATCGCGCGAACCGGCATGAACCGAATGTCGCGGACATCCGGGACACCTTCGATCTCGATTTCGTGGATCGCATCCAACTGTTTCCGCGTAATCAGATCGCGTGGGGATTCGGCGCGCGCTTCAGCCATGGAAACAATCCGATCGTGGTTTCAGGGTTGACGTTTACGCCGCAACAGAGAACAGACAGGCTGCTCTCGGCATTTTTGCAGGATGACATTGCACTGATCGAGAACAAGCTGTCTCTTTCGCTCGGAACGAAGTTTCTGGAGACCAACTTCAGCCCGTTGCAATTGCAGCCCACCGTGCGCCTGATGTTCACGCCGACTGAAAAACAGACATGGTGGACAGCGTTTACGCATGCGATTCGAACTCCCAGCGATGCGGAACGCAATTTCAACCTCGCCGGCTTCATCGGTTTCAATCCTGACGGACTTCCGTTTTTCGCGCGGTTCAATGCGAACCCGTTCTTTCGTTCCGAGGAGATGAATGGCTATGAACTGGGCTACCGGCAGTTGGTTCACGACAAACTGTTCATCGATGTATCAGGGTTTTATAACCACTACGGAAATCTTTTCAGCGAAGACATCACCGGACCGATCTCCATCGAGACGAATCCGGGGCCTCCGCACTACCTGCTGCCAGCGGAATTCGGGAATGGCCTGGTGGGGACAACGGCGGGAGGAGAGATCGCTCCGGAGTGGCAGGTCACGGATTACTGGAGGCTCCGCGGCTCATATTCGTTTCTCGAGATGCACATCAAGAAGGGGCAAAACTCTCTGGATGTCGGGACAGCGCCGTCGATTCAAGGATCAAGCCCACAACATCAGGCGTCATTTCAGTCCGGATTCGACCTACACCGAGGTGTCTCGCTCGATCTGGTTTATCGCTATGTAAGTGCGTTGCCGGCGCTGGAAGTGAAGTCTTACTCGACAGCCGACGTGTCGCTGGCTTGGCAGATGAATGAGCATTTTCGGCTATCGGCGTTCGGACAGAATCTGCTGCAGCCGCATCATCCGGAGTTTGGTGGAGATCCGGGACCGCTGGTGGGCATCAAGCGGAGTGCCTACGGGCAGATCACGTGGCAGAAGTAGCCGCGACCTTTTCTCATGCGAACCGAAGGAAGGCCTCGAAAACTGAAGCGAGGTAACGGACGGGCAAGGCATCTTTGCCTCGTCTTCGGCGCGCTGGTTTGCATTCTGCCAGGGTGGCAGCGCGCCGAATCGCAGGAACACCCGACCGAAGCGCAAGTCAAATCCGCCTATCTCTACAACTTCGGAAAATTTGTGCACTGGCAGAAACCTGCGGAGACCGAATCCTTCGACATATGCGTGCTGGGGAGGAATCCCTTTGGGAGCGCTTTGAGCAACACGGTCGCCGGGGAGCGCATCGATGGGAAGAACATCGTGGCGCGCTCCGTTGTCGGGCTTGAGGGCATATCGCACTGCAAGATTCTGTTTATCAGCACGTCGGAAGAGCCGCGTCTCAAGGCATCCATGGCCGCGTCCCGGCGGGCAACCGTTCTAACGGTCAGCGATATTCCGGGATTCGCCGAGCGCGGCGGAATGATCGGGCTGGTGAATGTAGCAGGAACGATCCGTTTTGAGGTGAACGTTGGAGCCGTCAGCGAGGCGGGACTGACCGTGAGTTCGGAATTGCTGAAGGTTGCGGTCAAGGTGGTTGGGGCGAATCCACAAAAGGAGATTGCCCGGTGAGACTTACCTCAAGGTCAATCTCGAGAAAGATTACCTGGATCAACCTCGCAGTGAGTGGAACCGCGTTACTGCTCGCGGTGACCGCATTCTTTGCTTACGACCAGATTACGTTCCGCAGGGCTCTGGTGCACTCGCTGTCAGCCCAAGCGCAGATCGTGGCATTGAACAGCGTCTCGGCGCTTGTCTTTAACGATCCCATCGTGGCGACCAACACACTCGCGGCCCTGGAGAGTTCCCCCAATATCGAGTCAGCGGGGATTTTCAGGCCGAACGGGATACGATTCGCGGAGTATCTGCGGTCCGGGGGACGGGCGCCGTCGAACATTCCGACGCCTCCGGACCCACAGAAGGGGTTCCATGAATTCAGAAGTACGCACCTGATCCTGGTCCAACCGATTAACTTCCAGGGGCAGAACCTCGGTTTCGTGTACGTGCGCTCGGACCTGACGGAAATTGACCGCCGGCTCAGGCGATACGGACTCATCGCGGTGATGGTGCTCATCCTGAGCCTGCTGGCCGCATCCTTTGCGTCCTACGTATTTCGGGAGTCTGTGGTGACGCCGATCGTAGCTCTCTCTCAGGTGGCGCGAGCCGTATCGCAGGGTAAGAACTACTCCGTGCGCGCCGCGCCAACCAAGGAGCAGGACGAGGTCGGACTGCTGGTCAACGCGTTCAATGAAATGCTGACGCAGATCCAGGCCCGCGACAACGAACTGAGAAAGGCGCACGACGAACTGGAACGTCGCGTGGAAGACCGTACCCGCGAGCTCGTGGTAGCGAACCGGGAATTGGAAGCTTTCTCGTACTCGGTGTCGCACGATCTGCGCGGTCCAGTGGATGCGGTGAATGGATTCGCGTATGTCTTGTCACGCGAATACACCGCCACGTTGGATCAGAGAGGCAAGGAACTGGTGGAGCGTATCCGCAACTCAGGCAAGCGGATGATGCAACTCATCGATGATCTGCTGAACCTGTCGCGAGTTACCAGTGGTGTGATGCAGCACGTTCCGGTCGATCTCAGTGAACTGGCGCGAAACATCAGCCAGGATTTGATCCGCGGTGCTCCGGAACGTAGCGTGAAGTTCGTGATCGGGAATGCGGATGCGACGGAAGGTGATCCGAGACTCTTACGAGTTTTGCTGGAAAACCTGCTGCGAAACGCTTGGAAATATACGTCCGCGCACCCGACGGCCACGATTGAGTTCGGGATGAAGAACGGCGATACCGTCTATTTCGTGCGCGATGACGGCGTCGGATTCGATGCGCAGTCGGCGGACCGTCTCTTCCAGCCTTTCCAGAGAATGCATTCTTCGACGCAATTTCCCGGCAGCGGAGTCGGCCTCGCGACCGTGCAGAGGATCGTGCGCCGGCACGGCGGAGAGGTCTGGGCTGAGAGTGAAGTGGAGAAAGGAGCGACATTTTATTTCACATTGGGTAAACAGGCCGACGAGAGAAAGAACCCTTGACCACGAAGGGCACAAAGGTCCACGAAGGGAATCTTTCTTCAGGTATTCTTGACGCGTCATGAGTGGAGCCACCTCGACCCTCTCTGCTCCCGCGCAAGGCAAACGTTCTTTTCTCAGCGACGGGATGGCAATTGTTTGGGCCATCGCGATCGCAAAGCTCGTTTTTCATATCTACTTCAATAGTCGTTACGGATATTTCCGGGACGAGTTCGACTACATGTCGTGTGGCGATCACCTGCAATGGGGATACGTCGATCAGCCACCCATGATTCCGTTCCTGATCCATATTTGCCACGCCGTGCTAGGAGACTCCCTCAGGGCCATTCGATTCATTCCGGCATTGGCTTCGTCGCTGCTGGTTGTACAGACGGCAGTTCTGGCGCGCGAACTGGGCGGCAGGCGCTATGCGCAGTTGCTGAGCGCTCTCTGCATCGTGATCGCGCCGCAATATTTGTCGAACGCGAGCCTGTTGACGACCAACTGCCTCGAACCAAACCTGTGGATGGGATGCGCTTATTTCGCGATTCTTGCAATTAAGAAGGCAGATCCACGGTATTGGCTGTGGTTTGGCGTCTGTGCCGGGCTTGGATTGCAGGAGAAATACTCGATCGCGACTTTTGGATTCGGGATGGTCGTTGGCTTGCTCCTGACGGAACAGAGGAAGGTTTTTCTCAACAAGTGGATCTGGATTGGCGGAGCCGCAGCGTTCCTGATTTTTCTGCCAAATGTGCTTTGGAACATGCACTACGGTTGGCCGTTTGTCCAACTGATGCGGGCAATTCGCGCTGAGGGGCGCGACGTAGTGCTTGGTCCGGTCGCATTTTTCTTTCAGCAGACGTTACTACTCGATCCGATCGTCGCACCGATCTGGATCGCGGGAGTGTTCGGATTGCTCTTCTGGAAGCCGCTTCGTCCGTATCGGGCGCTCGGCTGGTGTTACGTCGTCACGTATGTTGTCTTTGACGTTCTGCATGGGAAGTCGTACTACCTGGCGCCGATCTATCCGATGCTATTGGCGGCCGGGGCATTCGTTGTCGAAACGGCATTGGATCGCCCTGAAAGTGGGCGGCCGCGTTTGCAGTGGGTGAAGCCAGTGATCGCCTTGATTCTGCTCGCCAGCGGCATCCATTTATTGCCCATCACGGTCCCAGTTCTGTCGCCGGAGAAGTTCTTGGCATATACGAAAACGCTTCCCTTCAAGTTGCCGGTCACCGAGCATTCGCACGCCCAAGCGGCGCTGCCGCAGTGGTATTCCGATCAGTTTGGATGGAAGGAGATCGCTGACGAAACCGAAGTCGCGTGGAACCAGGTTCCGCAAGCAGAGCGCGCGGATTGCGGCATCTTTGCGCAAGACTACGGCCAGGCTGGAGCGATCGACTTTTTCGGCGGCAAACATGGTCTTCCGGGCGCGATGAGCGGCGATCGCACGTACTGGCTCTGGGGCCCACGCGGATACTCTGGTAATTGCATGATCGTCCTCGACGACCGCGAAGAAGTGCTGCAGCGGTATTGGAGCGATGTGCAATACGTGGGAACGTCGGCGCCGAATCCATATGCGCTGGAGCAACAAATCCCGGTCTTCTTATGCAAGGGTAAGAGGATCGATTCGTGGGCGAGTGTATGGCCGCATCTGAAGCGCTGGCGCTAGGCCACGGGACAACGTTCGCAGCCTGACGTCCGGTCTTCTGCTGCTGGCTTGCCGCTTCTTTGCGGCAGGTTGTAGCATCAATAGTTAGGGCAATTATTTTTCCCGGTAAGCAAACTGGACCTGCACGCTGCCAGGGCAAGACTTCCTAAGCAGTTTTCTTGCGACTGCCGGCAAATGCCGGCGGATTCTCTTAAGGAGACTTTATGGCGACCGATACATTGGCAACTCCCGCGACACTCAGCAACAGCCAGACGCGGGTTTTCAAAAACTTTATTGATGGCGAGTGGGTAGAGTCCTCGACCGGGCAGACGTTTGAAAACCGCAATCCTGCCGATACGCGGGACCTCGTAGGAATTTTCCAGCGCTCCAACAAGGCGGATGTGGACGCGGCCGTGCAAGCGGCGAAGCGGGCCTTCGAGAAGTGGCGTCTGGTCCCAGCACCGCGTCGGGCAGAGATCGTATTTCGCGCGGCGGAAATCCTGATCGAACGCAAGGAAGATTACGCGCGCGATATGACCCGCGAGATGGGCAAGGTGCTCGCCGAAACTCGCGGAGACGTTCAGGAAGCGATCGACGCCGCGTATTACAACGCCGGCGAAGGGCGTCGCTTGTTTGGGCCGACCGTTCCCTCGGAGATGCCGAACAAGTTTGCGATGGCAGTGCGGCAGCCGATTGGTATCTGCGGCATGATTACGCCGTGGAATTTTCCTATGGCGATTTCGTCGTGGAAACTGCTGCCGGCGGTGGTTTGCGGGAACACATGCGTCATCAAGCCCGCGCAGGACACTCCTCTATCGACGTTCAACCTGGTGCGCGCGCTTTACGATGCCGGACTCCCGAAAGGCGTGATCAACATCGTGACCGGATTCGGTGGCGAAGTCGGTACGCCGCTGGCGGAACATGCCGACGTGCGCGCTATTTCGCTGACCGGTTCGTCCGCGGTAGGACGCATTGTGGGCGGCATCGCGGCCCAGAGTTTCAAGCATTGCTCGCTTGAGTTGGGCGGAAAGAATCCGATGATCGTGCTCGATGATGCCAATCTCGACCTTGCGATCGAAGGTGGGTTGTGGGGCGCATTCGGTACCACCGGGCAGCGCTGCACCGCAACCAGTCGCATGATCGTGCAGAAGGGCGTTTACCGCGAATTCGTCGACAGGCTGGTGGATCGGGCGAAAAAGCTGAAGGTGGGCAACGGGCTCGATGAGACGGTGCAGATGGGGCCGGCGGTCAATGAGAAGCAGTTGCAGACCGACCTAAGCTACGTGGAGATCGGCAAGAACGAGGGCGCAAAGCTGGTCTGTGGCGGCAACCGGCTCGACAAGGGCGAATATCAATATGGCTGGTTCATGGAGCCGACCGTGTTCACCGACGTTGACCGGAAGATGCGCATCGCGCAGGAAGAAATCTTCGGGCCAGTCGTCTCGGTGATTCCGTGCGACGGCATGGAAGACGCGATCGAGATCGCTAACGGCATCGAGTACGGCCTTTCGTCGGCAATTTATACCAAGGACGTGAATAAGGCCTTTGCTGCGATTCGCGACCTGTATGCCGGGATCACTTACATCAACGCACCCACCATCGGCGCTGAGGTGCATCTGCCATTCGGCGGGACGAAAGCGACAGGCAATGGTCACCGCGAGGGCGGCATTGGGGCCATCGACTTTTACACCGAGTGGAAATCAGTGTACGTCGACTACTCCGACAAGCTGCAGAAGGCCCAGATCGACCGGGAAGACTAAAATTTTTCTTCACGTTTCATACAGACAAAAGCGCGTCCTTCGGGGCGCGCTTTTTGCAAAAAAGGGACCTAATCTCCTGCAGCACAGTACTTCCATCCGTTAAACGCATAACCCACCCTGACGGGTATGCACGTCGGTAATCTTGTTTGCTTGTTACTGCCGTCCTACCTTGTGACCATGAGGCTCCCCTCCAAGTCTCATTAATTCCTTTTGTGGGTTGCCTCGTGAAACGTCATTCGAATTCCACATTTAGAGCGTGCGCGTGCGGAATTGTTGCGTTTGCGGCACTTTCGCTCTCCTCCCAACTGTTTGTCTGTTCATTCGCAAACGCTCAGACGGCCACAGCCAAGGTCAAGCGGAAGGTCGTAACGCAGGTTGCCCCGGACTATCCGTATGTTCTGAGGAATGGTCATTTTGAGGGCCAGGTCAAGCTGGCTGCTACCGTGCAGCCCAATGGGAGTGTGACCAAGGTGGAACCCATGGGCGGTAACCCGATGCTTTCGCAGTATGCCCAGGCGGCGGTGATGCACTGGAAATATGCTCCCGGCCCGGCGCAGACTGTCGAAGAAGTCGTGTTTACCTTCAACTCCAACAAGTAATTCGGCGGGCGGTTTTCGCCGCCAGCAAGTAGATTTCTGTCCAACCTACGTTCCCTCCATTTAGAATTTCTGTTGGCACAACTCCATTCAAGGGGTTGTTGCACGGATTTCCATGACTCCACTCACTCAAACTCAAGAGATTTCCTCTGCCCGCCGCCTCGAGAATGTCCGCTATGCGATCCGCGATCTGGCCTGCGTGGCTGATGAAGTTATCGCGCAAGGGCATAGAGTTCTGCCGTTGAATGTCGGCGATCCGCTGAATTTCGATTTCCAGACGCCGCCGCACATCATCGAGGCCGTGTATAAGGCCATGCGAGATGGGAAGAACGGATACGCCCCCTCGCCGGGGATTCCACAGGCGCTGGAGGCAATTCGTAATGAGGCCGCACGCAAGGGTATTACGACCGTGCGCGATGTGTTTGTGACCTCCGGCGTGAGTGAGACGGTGGATGTCTGCCTGGCCGCCCTATTGAACGATGGGGAAGACCTGCTGACCCCGAGCCCGGATTATCCGCTGTATTCGGCGGTGCTGTGCAAGTTGGGAAACCAGCTGAATACCTATGACCTGAACGAAGAGGACGCCTGGCAACCCGAGTTGGCCGATATCGAGCGCAAGATTACGCCCCGCACTCGCGGAATCGTGCTGATCAATCCGAACAATCCGACGGGGTCATTGTGCACGCGGCAGATGCTCGAGCAAATTGCCGAGTTGGCCCGGAGGCACAACCTGATCGTGTTTTCGGATGAGATATACGACAAGCTGATCCTGGAAGACACGCCACACATCGCGTTTGCGGCGGTGGCGCCAGATGTTCCGTGCATCACCTTCGGCGGCATGTCGAAGAACTACCTTGTTCCGGGATGGCGCATCGGATGGGGCATCGTGTCCGGGAACGGACCGGCGGTGAAGGGTTACACGGAAGGCGTCCACCGGTTGCTGCGGGCGCGTTTGTGCGCGAATCATCCGGAGCAATATTCGATTAAGCCAGCGCTCGAGGGGCCACAAGATCATCTGGTGGAGGTCCAGCGAAAGCTGCGCGCCCGGCGCGACTTGACGCAAGAATGGTGCGAGGCGACGCCCCGGGTAAGCTGTGTTGCGCCGCGTGGAGCCTTCTATGCCTATCCTCGGATCGATATCCCCGAGAGCGATGAGATCTTTGTCAAAGAGCTCATCCGCCAAAAGCATGTCATGGTTGTGCACGGATCGGGTTTCGGACAGAAGCCCGGCACGCAACACTTCCGGATCGTATTTCTTCCGGACGAGGCGACACTGAGCAAGGCGTATGCGGGTATCGCGGAGTTTATTCGTGAGCGCTACGGCAGCGCATGACTCGACGACTAGCTCTCATCGGAGCCCCAGCGCTTTCACCGTCTCCTCATCCAGCACGTGCTTCCCGTTCTGCGTCGTGACTACTCCGAAGCTACCGGAGTAGTCCCACATCGCCCAGCTGATGTTGTGGCGTTCGAGCGAGGTGCGGACATCCTTCAGCCACGCTAACCGATCCTCCGGACGCGCCTGCCGATATACGCCGAACTCATTGCAGACCAGAGTCACGCCGTTGCGCTTGGCCCAGTCGGCGGCTTGGTTGATTTCGACCTCGATGCGGGACGCGTCCCAGTGATCAGCGCCGTAGCGGGTTACAAACAGCCGGTCGAGCGCTTCGGGAACGGTCTCGGAGACTTGCGCCGCGTTCGAAGGGTCAGAGGGATAGTGCAGGTTCTTGAGCCACGTCCAGTAATACGGTCCCCACGTCGCGCCCTGGTGCGTGAAGATGTGCGGCTCATAGAAATGAAAAACATAGATGACATTGGGATCGCGCAGCGGCTCGAGGAAGATCATGTCGTCATCGTTGTCCCAACTGGCGCCGGGAGCGAGAACCGTGTTTGACGGCGCGCCCTCGCGGATCGCCTTCACCAGTCGCGCCGCCACGCCTTGCCAGCGGTAGGCATCATGCATTTCGGGCTCGTTGAGAATCTCGAAGAAGACGCGATCGGCATCCCAGGGCGGAGCCGAGTAGTGCTTCGCCACGCCGCGCCAGAAGTCGGCGTAGCGCTCGACGAAGTCGTTGTCGTTCAACTTCGCTTTGAACTCTGAGTCAGGATGCATATCCAGTTCGACCGCGAGGCTGGCGTCGAGAATCATCTTCATCGCGGCATCGAGATAGCCGTAGTACTCAGCGGTGCCGTTCGGCTTGTGCGCAGCTTCCATCATCGGCTCGGGATTGACGCTAAGGCGCACATGATCGAATCCTGCCGACTTGATCAGCGCGATGTCAGAGGCGGTAGTCCAGCTTTCGAAATGCTCTTTTGTGTATCCCTTGGAGTCGTAGACTTGCGCGAACCATTCGCTGAGATTGATGCCGTGGCGAATATGCACGAGACGCGACGTGGGAACTGCGGAGGTTGGAATCGATTGAGCAAGTGAGAGAGATGAAAAAAGTAAAACCAGAGAAATCGAGTGGCGAAGCATGGTCCTCCCACAAATGAGCAGACCATTGTAATGGCAGGTATGCCGTCGGGATCTGGCGCCCACCCTCTCGCAAACTGCGCGAGAAGGGTGGGGCAACCAGATCTCTAGCTTTGAATTGGCAGTGCCCGGATGCGCTTCTTCGTGGCGGCGTAGATTGCGTTGCACAGAGCCGGAGCGACCGGGGGCACAGACGGTTCACCGATCCCGGTTGGAGCCTCCGCGCTCTGCACGGCATACACCTCGACTGTCGGCGTTTCGTTCATTCGCAGCGGCTGGTAGTCGTCAAAGTTGCTCTGCACGACGCGTCCCTTGTCGATCGTGATCTTGGCTCGGAGCGCATTGCCGAGACCGTAGATGATTCCGCCCTGGATTTGCTGCTCGAGAATCGCGGGATTGATGACCTGTCCGCAATCGACTGCCGCGACGACGCGATGCACCTTCGGATCAGGACCGTCCATGCTGATCTCGACGATTTCTGCCATATACGACGCGAAACATCCGAAGCAGGCGACGCCGCGGTAGCGCCCGGATGGCAGTGGCTTGTCCCATCCAGATTTTTCAGCCGCGAGTTGCAGCACGCCGCGCATGCGCGCCGTGTGCCATGTCGTCGTGAAGTAATTGAGGTCCTGATCTTTGGCCAGAAGTTGTAGGCGGTACTTCAGCGGGTCCTTCCCAGCTGCGACGGCGAGTTCATCGATGAAGCCTTCGAGCGCGAATCCGGCTTGCAGCGCATAGACGGAGCGCATCCAGCCGAGCGGTACGGGTGTCTCGGTCATCACGTATTCGATGGTGTAGTTCGGGATCCCGTAGACCGGGCCGGCTTCATCCGGCAGATCCGGGTCGACTCCGTTCGGTACGGGCAGCCCCTTTTGTCCGCTGATCGACGGCGCGACGATCTTGTGCGTGAGCGCAAGGGGATATCCCGATCCATCGAGTTTGGCGCTCAGTTGGTGCAAGCTCGCGGGCCGATAGGTCGAGAAGCGCATATCGTCTTCGCGCGTCCAGATGACTTTCACCGGCGCGTTGATGGCTTTCGAAACCTGCGCGGCTTCGACGGCGTAGTCGTGCTCGAGACGGCGTCCAAAGCCACCACCCATCAATGTGACATTGACCTTGACCTGGTCGGGATCGAGCCCGATCGCGGTGGCAACGGAGTCGCGGCAATCTTGTGGCACTTGCGTCGGCGCCCACAGTTCGCACTTCGATCCCTGGAAGTACGCTGTGCAGTTGCCTGGTTCCATCGGGGCGTGCGCCATGAAGGGAAGGGAATACTCAGCGGAGACGGTTCGGCCTCCAACTTTGGTGACGTCCCCGGCGGCATACATGTTGGCGCCGTGCTTCGCCGCACCATCCTTGAGCGATTTCGTCACCGCGGCGTTGTTGAGATCTTTGTTTGGACCCTCGTCCCATGTGACATTCAGAACGCGGCGGCCTTCCATCGCGGCCCACACGCTGTCCGCAACGACGGCCACGGCGCTGTCGCTCGACTTTCCGACGAAGCTGACGCCCGCGATTTTCTTTGATTCCTTGTCGTCGACGCTGGAAACCTTTCCACCGATGATGGGACAACGCGAGAGCACGGCGTACTTCATTCCGGACAAGCGGAAGTCGATCCCGAAGGTCGCTTCTCCTTTCACCTTCGAAGGAGAATCCACGCGTGCAAGGCGCTGGCCGACGAGTTTGTAGTCCTTGCTCTGCTTGAGCGAGACATCGGTCGGGATTGGCAATGTCGATGCCTTGCCGACCAGGTCGCCATAGGCAAGAGTGCGGTTCGAAGCAGCATGCTTGATGTGGCTGCTCTCGGCGCTGCATCCCGAGCGGGGAACGCCCCAGGTCAACGCGGCAGCCGAGATCAGCATTTCGCGCGCGGCCGCACCGGCTTTGCGCATCGGGTCCCATGTGGTGCGGATACTCGCGCTGCCGCCCGTTGTCTGATCGCCAAAGAGCGTGCTCGCGCCCGCCTGCTCGATTTCAATCTGCTTCCAGTCCGCTTCGAGTTCCTCGGCGAGAATCATCGGCAACGCGGTGCGCACACCTTGCCCCATCTCAGAGCGCGCGACGACTACAGTGATCTTATTGTCCGGCGTGATGCGCAGATAAGCGTTGGGAGAAAAGTTCTCCCTATTCGATCCTTCTCTATGCGGGAGATAAAAGCCGATGACTAGACCTACACCAGCGGCGATTCCGGCTCCGACAAATTCGCGGCGTGAGATTGGACTCATCGCGCACCTCCGCCGGAAGCCGCTCGATGGATCGCCTTGCGGATGCGCTCGTAAGTTCCGCAGCGACAGAGATTGCCGGTCATCGCCTCGGTGATCTGATCGTCCGAGGGATTCGGCGTCTTGGCCAGTAGTGCAGCGGCCGACATGATCTGCCCTGTCTGGCAGTACCCACACTGCGGGACTTCTTCGGCGATCCATGCCTGCTGCAGCACGTGCAGGCCATTGGAGCCGAGTCCCTCGATCGTTGTTACGCTCTTGCCCGAAACTTGTGAGACGGGGGTCGAGCAGGATCGAATCGCGTTGCCTTCGAGATGCACGGTGCAGGCGCCGCATAATCCGGCTCCACATCCGAATTTCGTTCCGGTGAGTTCGAGCGTGTCACGCAGAACCCAGAGGAGAGGAGTTTCAGCGGGCACACTGACTTTACGTTCACTGCCGTTGATGCGGAAAGTGATGTCGGCCATGGTTGTCCAGGTTGTGAGTTGGAAAACTGCACAACATGGTACGCGCCTAGCCCGAAAAGGCCAATGGGAGGCCCAGCAGTCAGAATCTAGCGTCCGCTCTGGATTCCTGCCTCGATTGCCGAGCCGATCTGTGCGGCGAATCGGTCGAATGCCGGGATCTCAAACAGGCGAAGGCCGATCTCGGGCCCCGACTCAACGGACGCATGTGCATTGGTGTTGCGAACCGCGTCGCAGACCTTGGAAGCCGTGGAGGCGTCGAAGCTCTCCGAGATGATCACCGTGTTATCGGCCCAGCGCTCGATCCTGACCGGACCCTCTTCAGTGTCGAACTGAAGGGTCGAGGCCGGACACTTCGTTCCTGAGCAAGCGGGAGCGCTCTGCAGGGTTGCGGTGCGATAGCGCTGCGCAACGGTCGAAGCATAGAACTGTGAGTAGTGTTCGGCGATCTGTGGCGTCTTCCAGCGCGAAACGTAAAGCAAAGCCAGATCTGCTGTGGTAGGCGCATCTGCCGAGGCGGTGTTCTTCTTCTTGTACGTAAAGTAGGCGCCACCTTGCCAGGCCGCGGAGACCTCGTCGGCGATTCGCCGTTCGCCGTACTGCTTCAGGTATGCGCGCACGTCGAGTTGTCCGACGCCGCCGGAGTCAAAGACGTCATATTGTTCGCCGATCAGGGGTTTCAGGTCCGGAATCGTCACGGATGCCAGTTTTTCGCCGTTGATGTAAGTGTCAGGGTCAAGTATCTGGTGCGAGTTGCGAGGAGGATGAATGAACGCTCCTTCAAAGGCCATCTTCTTGCCGCCTTTGTGAAGAAGCTCGCCTTCGAAGATCAGCCCTTCTTTGTAGGCGAACGTGCCGGCCTCGCGAAGGATCATCGGTGCATCGTGCATCATCTGCGAATCTTGCACCGCTTTTACTGCCGGATCTTCCATCTGGTAGATCAGGCCAGGAGTGTCCTGCAGGCTGCGTCCAACAGGAGCCAATAGGAAATCCACATAGACGACCATCGCCTGACCTTCGACGACTGCCTTGCGGGCAAGACCTCCATCATCGTCTTCAGGTTTGGAGTCCGTGCCAGGCTTGCTGGCAGCTTTCATCCACTTGCGTAGGTCGTAGTTCTGGTCCTGCAGAGCATGAGTGAGTTCGTGCGCAAGAATAGGGTATTGATGGTCCGCCGGAACCCAGTTCAGTAGCGAGATCATCTTGGTCTCGGGATCGTAGTAGCCTGCGATCTGGTTGCTCGTAGACTTCACCAGAAAGTCGCGCAGATTGAATTCCCGGGGCAGAAAGCCCAGCTTCTTCATAGCGAGTTCTGCGCGAGCAAAGCGCTGGGCGTATTCTTCTTTCGCCATTTGGCCGGTGGCATATTTCTGCACGTCAACCTTGCTGACGAGGCGGCGCTTTACCGCGTCATGCTTTGGAAATCCGGAGTCTTCCGACGAGAACGTAAAAATCCGGTCTACGGAATCAAAGAGCTTCTTCGTGTCCGCGTCCGTCATCCGTACTTCGTCGCTGGTTTCCTTGCGCAGCTTGCGGGCGACGTCGGCAAGGCTTTGCGAAGAATCGTCCTGGCCGAGAACAAAGGTTCCAAGAATTTGCAGCAGGCAAATCGCAAACCAGACAGGGCGCAAGCGCGACATGAGAAGACCTCTCGATTCCGAATGCAGTCTTCTCAATTTTCGTAGATCAGGATGCGATTCACATGGCGAAAGACACGGCTGTGCCTTACGAAGGTAACGGATGCGAAGTGCCTTCTTCTACTTCAGCTCAGTCAGCTTTTGGGATGCGAGCTGTCCCGCTTCGCTCGTTGGATTGTCTTTCTTGATTTGCTCGTAGAGGCGCTTGGCGTCAAGTGGCTGGTTGGAATTCTGATAAGCCTCTGCCAGTTGCAATTGCGCTGTCACCTTGCCTACGGTGTCGGTCGGCTTGTTGATCAGTTCCTGATACAGAGTCTCAGCCTGTTTTACGCGGTTGGTATTCGCGTAAAGTCCGGCCAGCGCATCCTTGGCGAGAGACGCCACCTGGCGGTTGCCGCCGGATGCGACATCTTTGAAGTTGCGTTCGGCACCGGCGTTGTCGCCAAGGCTAACCGACGTGACTCCGACGAAGTAGTTGGCCATGTCCGCAGTGCGGGTGTGCGGGTACTTGTCGACGATCGCCTGGAATTTTTTCTGCGCCGCTTCAGCGCGCTCTTTGGCGGATGTGAACGTCGGGAAATCGGGCTGCTCCGGCGTGCCGGGTGCGCGCAGCTGCGTGTCCATGGTCCGGACTGCCTGCGACAGGTCCATGCTGGCCTTTTCATCCTGCGCGTTGAGGTAATACCAGCCGCCGATCACAGCGGCGACGATTACGATAGCGACTGCAGCGGCGACGATTAGGGTGGAACGGTGCTCGACGGTCCAATCGGCGGTCTTTTCGGCGGCTCCGATGGTGACGCGGCTAAAGGCGTCCTGCTTCAATTGATGGCGGGTTTCTGCGCGCACAACTATCCCTTCTGCTGGTAGGAATGACTGGACAAACTAATAGCTTAACAGGGGCAAAATGAGGCGTCAAAGAAGGGAGAGGTCTCCGATCAAGTTCACGAGGTAATCATCAAAGCAGTCGACGCCTCGGAACTGTGGATCTGCAGACGGGGAACGGACCAAGAGAGCTCAGAATTGTTAAAACCCTGCCGACCAACCTAACTGGCGACGAGATGCTGCACGTGGATGGGAAGCTTGGAAAGAGTTTCGACGCGCGTTCCGTACTTGCCCAATGTATTCTCGACGACGCAATAGTCGAAACCGGGGATCACGACATCGTTCCAACGATCGCCGATGCCGCGCAGAGCAACGTCGAGCATCGTGACGATGCGATCGCCCAGCGGATCGTGGCTGTCGAGAGTTATGGCGCCAAAGAACTCTTGGCATTCCGTATATCCCGAGTTGTGAGTTCCCGTATACGGTTTCTGAGCCGCGAGATCGACCTTCCGCCCGACGCGTTTGGAAATCTCATCGGATCTCTGTGCAAAGAAGTCGACCAGGGCCTGTTCCTGCACTCGGGCCGGCAGTTGCCGGCTGGCGACTTCGCGATAAGCTCTCTCCCCCACTTCGTAAGCTTTCTCCACGAGATCGAACCAATACTTTTGCTCGGGAGTAACTCTCTGCGAAGAGCCAGTGGCAATGACCGATCGGCGAATGCACGACGTCAAGCCATCCCGCTTCGGAGCAACTCCCAGATGAACCCAATCGCCTTCGTTGATGCGTCGATTGAGTGCCGGCCCGATCAAGGTTCGGTTCGCGGTGTTGGCGCCCACCATAATCTGGAAACCGTCGCGTTCGGACCCCAGCATGCGTCCGACCCATGCACCCCACGCTGCCACCTCGGTCTCAAGACGGCCCGGCCGAAGGACGCTAAGCATCGCGCCGAGCATGGCATCGGCGATGACGCAGGCGTCGGCGATCAGGCGCATCTCGATTTCGCTCTTTTCGTACTTCACCCGGAAGTAG
>Ga0335079_10000056_pt1 | contig 129791 bp, 112 predicted proteins | sample Lox_Sample_33_FD_206719 | JGI IMG/M metagenome (GOLD analysis project Ga0335079, IMG submission 206719) | Soil microbial communities from Loxahatchee National Wildlife Refuge, Florida, United States - Lox_Sample_3.3 | ecosystem: Environmental > Terrestrial > Soil > Wetlands | place: USA... | reverse complement strand
CGTCGCACCCTTTCCAGCAATTCAGACATTTGGTCAGGCAGCGAGAGCCACTATTTATTTGACACGGCCTAAGTTTGTCTACGGTTCCTCGCCTGCCGGCGTATTTTCTCGATTGCGAGCAAGCGGCAGTTCAAACGTCCGAAATGACGGAATGCGGACGGATGAATCGGGGTGTGGATTCGCTTTCATGGGATGCCTCGATGGTATGCGCGAGGGTCGGAGGGTGCGTGCGAGCATTGGGGCGGCCGGCGGCACTCGAGCTCGTCTCTTGCCCTCTATCTATTGAGAGCGCGGCGTCGCCACGCCCGCTCAAGCGTCGTCTCGCCCACCATCTGGCCGCAGGATTTACACTTGAGGACAAGCTGGGGCCGTCCTTTATGGGTCGGACTCTTGTTCATTCGATCTCGACCAACCGGCACTAGCCGCGTGCTCCTGCATCTCGGGTTCGGGCAGAGATAAACGCGCGGGCGACCTGGCATGTCTGATCCTCCCGCCGCAATTCTACATCGGTTGTTCTTTCGGCCGAACGCTCTTCGAGGGAGCGACCTCGTTGAGGTACTGGTCCTATGCCTTCGCCGGCGCCGCCGTCAGCACCGCCGCCGCATCGTTGCGATGCTTGCCGCCGGCGTCGAGACGTGTGCGAGCGCGCTCGACGCAGCCCTTGCGGCGCGCCGTGCCGAGCCTGTGCAGCCGATCGGCCATGCGTACCACGAGCGCGGTCGGCACCTTGACCTCCGTGTCCTTCAGGGTCAGCGTGGGCATCGTTCACTCCTTTGCAAAAGAGTTCCGTCATCTGCCATCGCAGGAATCTTATGCGGCTCAAGGTGTCAGCGGAGAGTCCGTTCACCTTGCTGCCCCACTTTTCTGGGCCAGCAACCGGCTCATGCTTCAATGATCACCTTGACCGCCGAGTGTGCGCCTTATGCCCGAAGGTCTCGTATGCGTCCAGGATTTGCCCAAGCTTGATCGGCGCCTTGAGCTCGGGCACGGGCGCTCCTCGAGCGCCTTCTTCGCTCCGTCTCGCCGTTAATCACTTCTTGAGTTGCGTGACAGGTGGGATACCGAGAACAACCCCAAGATATGCCAGTCCTGAACTCGACGAGCCGCATGGGCGCGCCGCATTCCACGCATATTGGCCTGGGACCGCCGGGCGATATTTGCAGAACATCATCCGCCGTGAGGTTGGGTGCGATCAGGTGTCCATTCTTGCAGCGCATTTCGTGGCTGTTCCACAAATGATGCACAACGATGTCTCCACAGCTAAGGCATACCGAGCGATAGCGGTCGGCCTGAGGCTCGCCCTTCACGCCGTCAAACATCCATCTGAGCAATTCTTTGCCGTCAATCGGTTCAAGCGACACGGCTTCTGCCCGAGACAACTCACGCGCATCACCGACAGGTCCGTCAATTTGCAAAAGGCGCGGCACGAGGATGGCGCTTAGCCGGTTTCTTTCGTGGATCTGCAGTTCATTTGCCGCAGCTCGCAATTGACGTTCTTGTTGCCGCACCTTCAGCAACCTATCCGCGGCAATGTGGTCGTCGTCGCATTGCTTGCAGCGCCGCTTTAAGTTCGCGCCAGCGATCCCGTGCGAACAGCGTAGCTGGCTGCTTTGCGATTCTAGATCACTCGCCGTCGCGCTCGCTGCGAGGGCCACAGCCCCAACGATGACAAGTGCCGTGATTGTGACGAATGCCAGAACAAGCGGATAAGAGCCGGTAACCAGAACCGGGGGAAGTGTGCCGGGGGAAAAATGCCAAATGATCCCGCTAGCGAGCACGAGCCCGAAAATGAAAGAGAAAATCGTCTCAAGCGCGCTGTTCATAGTGACGTTACGCCTCTGTGTTGCCGCCCCCGCCAGATGCCATGTGAGTCGCTCCGCGGTGACGAACGTGCCGCAACAGTAAGTGAGAACTTTCACGAAATTCTATACCTGCGGTGGCACACAACGAGTGCCTATTGGTTCTATTCCGTGCCACTCCAGAACATCGCTACTCCCTCATCTCGGTAGCCAGATGGGGATATTGCAAACGCGTTCATAGTCCTTGAGGCGTACTGCCCGCCGACGTTTGCGCTCTACCGTGTTTCGTAGCCTTCATCGCGACTCCTCTCCCCTCAGGCCGATGAGGGTTAGGCACGCGGGCGCCCCGCCTCCCCAAACACGCCCGCGTGCCGCCGTGTGTGCACCTCCTTCCGCTTGGCAAGCGGCGAGCGCACAGATGGGCACTGAGATGCAACGACGACGTTACGCCAGCGAATGGGGGCGCGACTTCTCCCGCTCGCTGGCGTCGCGCTCGCCTACACAAGTAAAGGGACGCGATGGGGGATGCGCCGCCGTCACGGCGGCCTCGCGCAACCCGTCTGCTCGGCGCTGCTTTGCACGGCCGGTTTGGGTCACACTTTCACCAATTGATCTTGCGAATGTCTGTTTGTGATCTCAATTTGGTGGCGCCTGCAGCGAGCATTGATGGGATCGGCGGGATTGGACTCCCGTGAGATCGCCGCAGCCGCTCTAATGTCTCTTAAATGCTGCCGGGGACGACAATCGAGGAGGGCAACTGCAAATGAAGCGAATCGGCGTTGCGGTCGTCGCCCTGTTGTTGTTATCTCCAGTGGCTCACGCCGAGACCGCCAGCGTGCTTGCCACCAAGCGACCGATCACTTGGGGCATGATCTTCGCCCTATGTTTCCTCATGCTGGGTCCGATCAAACTCCTCGGCCCCTTCGCCGCCATGACCAAGGGCTGCGATCGCATCTTCCGCCTACGCCTTGCAACGCGCGCCTTCTTCTTTTCCGTCGTCGCCGTAACGATCGCTGGCAGCCTCGGCCGGCAAATGCTCGACAACTTCGCGATACCGGTTCAGGTGCTTCAGATCGCGGCTGGGGTGATTCTATTTCTCGTGGCGTTGCAGGCGGTGATGGAGCAGTACAGGGGGGCTCCTCCACCCGAACGCACCGAGGCGCCGACGCTCGGGCTTGCTTTTTCGCCCCTCGCCTTTCCCACTATCGTCACTCCCTACGGGATCGCCGCCGTCACCATCTTGGTGACACTCGCCCCCACGACCGAGATCGGTGCGATGGTTGCGGGGGTGGTTTACTTGATACTTTTTATTGACTGGCTCGCCATGCTGGGCGCACACGTCATTGTCCGCTGGCTGGGTCCGCTACTGATGCTTTTCGGTGTCGTTCTCGGCGTCACCCAAGTCGCGCTCGGGTTGCAATTCGCGCTTGGCGGCCTCTCGGGACTAATCGAGCAGGGCGCGTTTGCCGTCTCGCGCTGACGAATCGCGCAGCGCCGTTTACCCTCGGACGATCGGTCGAATTTCGCCGAGCGCTAAGCCGCGCGCTTGATCGTGTGAAAGGCCACGAGCACAACGATCGCGCCGCCCACGGCCACGACAAGACTGTACAGATTGAGTCCGCTCACGCCGCCTTCGCCGAACAGAGACATGATCCAGCCGCCGACAATCGCACCGATAATGCCAAGCACGAGGTCGATGATAAGACCTTCGCCGCTCTTGTTGACGACTTTGCTGGCGATGAAACCGGCAACGATGCCCAGGATGACCCAAGCCAGGATGCCCATGGCGCATCTCCCAAAAGGACTAATGGCGATGGCAGCTTAGCAGACTGCAACAGGGCGTCCAGACGCCGCGCCGACGCTCTTCACATTGTCACGATTCTCATCGCCTCGGAATTCTCCGTCGCACCAGAGAAGTGCATCGTGCGCGTTGGTATGAATGACATGATGCCTGTTGCAACCTCTGGCTATGAGCCGAGACCCTGCACTTTTACTTGCCGATGCCAGAAAGAGCACTTTGGATCTCGGTACGCAGCTCAACATCATGCGAGAGCGATAGAGCCTTTTGAAGCCACTGTCGCGCGTCGGCCGTGTTTCCCTGCTGAGCCGCGCTCCGACCCGCCCGAAGATAATATGAGGCTGCCTGCGCCGCCGATCCCGCCTGCAAGGCCGCCGCGCCGGCCAAAGCCAACGCTCGCGACATGCCGCGATAGTCATGCGCCAGCCGGCGCTGATCCGCAACCCTGTCGGCCGCCGCCTCCGCTGTGGCTGCATCGCCGCGCAGTAGGGATATTCGTGCCGACAACTCCAAGGCATTCGCCGAATCGGCGCTGCCAGCCGTTTGGCTAACGCAGCGCAATGCGCCTTCGAGACCCGCGATGTCATTTCGATCATCCGCGATCAAGCCGCGAAGAAAGCAGGCCTGAGACGCGATTTCCCGCTCGCTTGACTGCTCCAGTGATGCCGCCAGCGCGTCCGCTTCGGCGCGGGAGCCAATTCGGTACAATGCAATTGCCTCCAACAGCGTCAGTCCTGGGACGCTGTCGGAATTTCGGCGGGCCAACTCGGCGTTTACTTGGCGCACCGTCCCCAGCGCTGCCTCTGGCTGATTGTCGTCGAGTTCGGCAATGGCGAGATCGTAGGCGTAGTCCGTGATTGCAGGGAGATCGTCTCGCAGCTCCGCGCGTTCGAGAGCAATGCGAAACTGTTGCGCCGCCTCGTGTGGTCGGTCGATCGAGAGGTCCTGTTGGCCGGCTCGGCCGGCCTGCTGCATCTGCACATCCGCCGGTGCCGGCGGTGGCGGCGCGGAGGAACAACCCGCGAGCGCACCGAACAGCGCGAGAGCGGCCCACCTCACGGCTGGGCGTTGCTCGCGGGAACACGACGCGGCTCCGGCGCAGCCGCGGTGTTACCGCCCAACACCCAGGACCCGCGTAACTGTGTAAGCAATTTCTCCAGCTCCATGGCCGTCACCTGGATCTGCGTCAGCAGTGCCGGGAGATCAGCGCTGACGGCTTCGGCATTGCGCGCGATTTGCGGCAAATGCGGGGTTGCCTGGGCAAGATCATGGGATGCCGATTGCAAGGTCGCGATCAGAGTATTAACTCGCCGCAAGATCGCCGGCATACCCGTGTCAGCGGCGGCCGCGCTGTCGGCCACGGCATGTGCATCCTTGGCTGCCGCATCAAGCTCATCGATCACACGATCCAAGTGCGTGATGTCGTCCTGCACGGAGTCGACCGCCGCCTCCACCTTGCGAGATAACGTATCCGTGGTGACGAGGCGACCGACGGTGCCCTCACCTTTCTCTACCCGTTCGGTTATCGCCGCCAACGACGCAACTGTTCTCCGGGTATCGTCAAGGATCGGGTAAACCTTCTCCCGCAGTTCATCGATCATTGCACTGATGCTATCGGTGGGCGCTCGCTCCGTCGTGGCGTCTATCACTGCATATTTCCAGTCCATCGGTGCGCCGCTTCCACGGGAGATATCGATATAGGCGGCTCCCGCGACGCCGAAACGGCGGCGAATCACGGCCTCACTGTCGCGTCGAATGAAGGCCTGCGCTTGTTGGTCGATCTCCGCTTCGGCGTACATTTGCCCCTCCGCCTGGATCACCAGTCTGCGCACAGCGCCGGCCCGAATCCCCAGCACCTCTACATCCGCGCCGGTCGCCAGGCCGCCCACGCCCGTCGGCGGCAGGACGATGCGCAGAATGGCCGTTGGGCGGAACCAATCCCGCAAGAGCCCGACATCGAGCACGACCCCAAAAAATAGTGCGAACGCAGCGACGACCAACAGTCCGACCCACTGGTCGCTGTGCCGCAAGCCGATCATGCGACACCGCGGACGCGGGTTAGTCCTTGCTCCGACAGCCGCAGCCGAGCGGATGCGGGCGTCGATCGATCTGTCCACACGACATCGCCAGGCGTCAGCCACAGCACCGCGGCGCTGCGATTGCATGCGGCCAGCGCAGCATTAATCAAGGGCAGAGCCAGGTCCTGGTATTGCGCGTGGAGCGGGCTTTCGAGAACGAGCAGCAAGGGCTCTCCGAGAAAGGCGCGAACGCAGGAGGCGCGGGCGAGGTCGCCCGGGGAGAGAGTGCTTGGCAGATCGGTCGGCAGCCCCGGCAGGCCGAAATCGTGAGCAAGAGAAACAGCCGCGCTCCGAAGATCCGAGCGCGAGCGGCGAGTGTGATGCAGCTGCGACAGCAGAATGTTGGTTTCGGTGTCGAGGAAGTTGATCCATCCCCCCTCTGAAAAAATGCGGCCGATACGGCCGCGCAGCGCCGCCGCGTGTGCGCTCGATAGGCGCGTCCACTCGAGGCCGTAGAATCGCACAACGCCCTCTTGCGGCGGCAATAGCCCGCAGCAGAACTCGGCAAATGCCGTGGCCCAAGCGGGATCGCGGCATTGGATCAAGACAAACTCGCCGGCGCGGATTTGCAGCGATAGCGACGCGCGGCTCTCGCGAGGCACCGCCTCCACCAGCTCAAGTATTGCGTGCCCTTTCTCCATGGTTCATGCGGCCAAGCTGAGCGCGAGGCTGACGAACATGATTGCCATCACGCCGCGCACGAATGCCCGCGGCAGCACCTCCGCCAGTCGCTCGGCTGGATCGACCGAAAATGCCGTCAGCGAGGCAACAAGTGACACCAAGAGACCGATCGCCAGCATCTTGGCCGGGAAGACCGCGAAGTCGACCGCGCTCATCGCCTCCGACACGCGATCAAAGAACAGCCAGATCGATATATGGACAGCGCCGATGAGGCTGCCCGCGACAAACCCGACAACAAGCGCCCCCAGCACGAAAATCACGCCGAGCGCGAAGGTCGCGAGCGCAAGCGCGACGCTGCGCGGCAATATGAGCAGCGAAAACATGTCGATGCCTTGCGCCGAGAGTACCCGGACTTGCCCACCAAGCTGGAGCGCACCCAATTCAGCCATTGCGACGATGCCGCTGCGACCCAATACGATCGATCCGATCAATAACGGTGTTATTTCGCGCACGAGAACGGTCACGATGATGGGTCCGACCAAGCCCTCCTCGCCCGCCTCTCCGAGCCAGTAGAGCGCCTGCGAGACCATCACCAGACCCGCCAGCGCGGCAGTGAACAGGGTCGCCGGCAATCCGCCCCCGGCGGCCTGGCGCAACACCCGCCAAAATTCCATGCGCACGGTGCGCCGCCACGATGAAGGCCGCACCGCCTCGCTCAACACGCCCCAGGTGAGCGCCGCCAGTTGCAGGACGAATGCGACGCGAATACGAGTGACGCGTCCGATGGCAGCCAATATCCGACGTACAATTCCGAGCTCGTTTGTTGGCGTCAGCACGATGCTCACAGCCGGCTCGCCAGGATGAAGGTTTGAACGGAACCGACGCGAGGCAGATAGAAGCTGCCTCGCGGCCGAAAAAGACAATCGCGGGCGAGCAAGCTGTGCACCGACGCGGTTGCCTGGATTGCACCGGGCATCGTGGACGCAGCCATCGCTTCGGCGGTTGTCAGCGCCTCGCCCCACAGATTGAACACGCGCGGTTGGTGCCCAATGCCCCCGCCAATCGCGATCCCGCAATCGAGTCCAATGCGAAAACTGGGCGCAAGACCTGCGTCTTCGAGCAATTTCAGACAGGATTCACGCATCGCAAGCGCGGTATCGGCGACCCTGTGCATCGCATTGGTATCGCCAGGGAGCCAGCCGGCCGCCGCGACGACATCACTTCCGACCATTTTCATATAGGAGATGCCGTGCTCGCTTCCGACTTGCTGCAGCGTGCTGGCGATCGTGTCCGCAACCGTGGAGTCAGAGTCCGCGACGCGCGTTGCGAGTGCGGCGGGGTCGCCGAATTTCAGCACCATGACCGCCGCCGACGGGTAGACGTCGGCCGCGAGACCGGCGACCTCGATCCCCCGGACCGCAAGCTCCGCGGCAAAATTACGTTCGCCGAGTTCCGCGACCGCGGGCACCGCAGTCGTTGCTTCTTCTTCGCGGTGGCGCGCGGCCGACGGCACGGTCGCCATGCGGATCGCCAGCATATTGGCGACGGCGCGCAAAAAGTCGTGCGTCCCGGCGATCCGTTGCGCGTCTTCAAGGCAGATAGCACCCAACACGTGTCCAGCGCTCCGAACCGGCAAGACTGTAAGCGCACGACTGCCCAACGGATGCATCACAATGCGATGCAACTCCGCGGTGCGGTAATCGTCAGCGGCATTGGCGAGTTCGAGTTCCTCGCCGGTCGCCAGATAGGAAAAGAAATTCGGCGCTTCGCTCTGTGACAACTCATATCCGTGGACGTGACTGCCACTTTCCCTGTCGTAACTGTCCTCACAGCGGAGCGTGTTCGTTCCCTCTATCAAGCGTAAGGCACTGGCACGGCGTGCCGAGGTGACGTCTGCAAGCACTTCGGTCAGTACATGCGGCGGCGTTTGCTGTGTCGGATCGAACAATTCTGGGTGAGCCACCAAGGTTGCAAACGCCGTGCTCTCTCGTTCGATCGTGTGGCTGCGATCGAGCAGAAGCCGCGCGGCGCGATCGGTCCGCAACCCCTGACGCACCAGCAAGGTCGCAAGCGCTGCCACCACCCCGATCGCGACGAGCGACATGACCAGCATTTTTTGCGTGTTGCTCCGCACGAAGCCGGTAAAGTCCGATTGCGGGACGACAATTATCATCTTCCATGCCCGCTCCTCGGCAAGCGGCGCCACGATCGAGACGATGCGCTTGCCATCTACGGTAATGACGCGCCGTCCATAGCCCTCTACTCGATATCGGTCGTAAGCAGCCGTGAGCTCGGCGTCGCCGATCTGATCAATATGCGCGGGATTAAACTGCCCGTCCTTGCGTTGAATCATTCGGCCGACATCCGCCATGGCGATGATAACCCCCTGATTGTCAATGATCACCGCGCGTCCGCGCTGCCCGATGTTGAGCGAGGCGAGAAAATCCGATATCGCTTTGAGCGATATATCGACGCCAAAGACAAAAGAATTTCCGCTTGGGTCCGAAAGGTGGGTTGACGCGGTTATCCCGGGTATTTGTTTGCTGAAGAAAATATACGGGCTAGTCCAGAAGGTTTTGTCGGTCTCGAGCGCGCCCGTATACCAGGACCGAGTACGGGGATCGTAGGTGTCGTTGGGGTCGAGGTCGCGCGCGATCTCCGCACCGGCCGCGTTTCGGCGAATCCACATTACTTGACGTTGACCCTCGGTATTGCGGATCACCTTGGTATCGATCCCACCTGTCTCATTGTGCTGCACCATCGTGAAATTGCCGCTCGGGTCCGCAACGTAGAAGGCGTCGACTTCCGGAAGTCGCGCGAGCGAGTTCATCGCAAGCCGCTCGAACACCTCGAACCGAAAACTGGCGGGCGTATTCACGGCCATATCACGCACGAGCTGGGTCGCGCGTACAGCCGGTTCCAGATAACCCTCTACTTGGAAATCTATCCGCTCCTGGAGCTCTTGGAGCAACGCATCGGATAGGCCGAGTACACCGGTCCGATTGGCCTCATAGGAATAGAACGCAATTCCGATCAGGACCGCCGCGACGAGGATCACCGCCGCGATCGGCACGCCGACACGCGCCCACAAACGGCGGCGACGGCGTTGTTCGTGAAGTGCATCCTCGCTGATATCGAATATGTATTCGGTCGGCACGCCCATGCTCCGGTCGTTGTTGATACGACACCGTCGTGGATGCGATGTGCGCCTAATCCGCTGAGCGATCGTGCGCCACGCTTTGCGTCAGCGTGGGCATTCACACCATCAAAGCATCTTATATATGTTTTTGCCGCGTGCCATGCCTGATCAGTGACTTATAAGGGTCGCTGCGCCGACCGGTTAGAGTTCGGTACCGCCAAGTGCGATGCAGGCCGACAGCAGGCTCGACAATGCCGTGAGCGCCGGGACCAACGTGATTGCATGTGTCAGCGGCCGTGTCATCGAGGCTATTCGGCAACTCCCGTGTGGACCTGCTCAGGAGCTTTCGGCTGCTTGCGTGCTTTGCGCGCCTTGCGCGCTTCCTCGAAGCGCTGCAGCACCACGAAGAAGGAGGGAACGAACAGTACCGCGAGACAGGTCGAGGCAATGATGCCGCTCAACACGCTCAATCCCAGCGAAATACGCGAATTTGCGCCCGCGCCTGTCGCCAACACCAGCGGCAGGACGCCCATGCCGAACGCGAACGAAGTCATGAGGATCGGGCGGAAGCGTACTCGCGAGGCTTCGATAGCCGCATCGAGGATCGGTTTGCCCTGTACCAAGCGGCCTTCGCGCGCGACCTCCACGATCAGAATCCCGTTCTTCGCGGAAAGCGCGATCATCAAAATGAGCCCGATCTGGGTGTAGAGATTATTGGCCACCCCGAGGCTCGTTAGTGCCACGACCGGTCCGAGGAGCGCCAACGGTACGGCCGAAAGCACCGCAAACGGCAATATCCAGCTCTCATACTGGCCGGCGAGGCAGAGATAGACCAGCAGCACCGACAGACCGAACAGATAGTAAAGCTGGTTGCCGGTCAGCTTTTCCTGGTAGGACATGGCCGTCCATTGATGCGCCATGCCCTCGGGCAGCATCTTATCGGCAATGACCTCCATCTGCGTCAAGGATTGGCCTGAGCTGAAGCCCGGCGCCGGTCCGCCCACGATGGTCGCGGACGGATAAAGGTTGTAGAGCGTGATCAGCGGCGGCGCGAGCGACGCGCCCAGATGCGCCACCGCACCTATAGGGACCATCTGATTGTCGGAGCTGCGCACATAAAGGTTCAGCAGGTCGTCCGGCTGCAGTCGGAATTTCGAATCCGCCTGCACATAGACCTGCAGCGACAAGCCGAATTTGTTGAACTGATTGACGTAGGTCGAGCCGAGATAGGAGGTGAGTGCATTGAATACATCGCCGACCGAGACGCGCAGCGTCTCCGCGCGGTCGCGATCGACGGTGACCGCGACTTGCGGCGCGCCGGGACGGAAAGTCGTCAGGACGCGCTGCAATCCCGGCTCTGCATTGGCCGATTTGACGATCTGCTCGGTCGCATCGCTGAGCCGCTGATAGTCGGTGCTGCCGCCCAGCAACCCGACCTCCATCTGAAAGCCGCCGGCATTGCCGATGCCCGAGATCGGCGGCGGCGGCAGCACGAACAGTCGGCCGTCGGGCGCATCGTTGAGTCCTTTCTGGATGTGCTCGGCGATCGAGAGGATATCCGTCCCCTCTTTCTTGCTTCGTTCGTCCCAGGGCTTGAACACAACGAAGCAGAGGCCGGCATTGGCAAGATCGGCGAAATTGTCGAGCATCGACATGCCCGAGATCGAGATGACCTTCTCGACCCCCGGCGTTGAAAGCGCAAGCTTGGTTGCGCTATCGAGCGCCGCCGTTGTCCGCCCCAGCGACGCGGACTCCGGCAGTTGCGCGGCGATCATCAGATAACCCTGATCTTCGTTCGGGATGAAGGCCGTGGGAATGCGCGCGATACCCCACAACGCTACTCCCGACAGCGCAATCCCGACCACAACGACCAGGAGACTGACGCGGACCATTCGCGCGATCAGCCCGGTATAGCCTTTCTCCATCCGGGAATAGACGCGCTCGAAGCCGCGGTAAAAGAAATTGCGCTGCTCGACGGGTTTGATGGGTCGCAGCCATAGCGCGCATTGCGTCGGCTTCAAGGTCGCGGCGTTGATCGCGCTGATCAGCGCCGTCGCCGCGATGACAAGTGCGAATTGCGCGAACATCTGCCCGCTGAGGCCAGAGATAAAGGCCGAGGGCAGGAAGACCGCCATCAGAACCAGAGTGATGCCGATGATGGGCCCGAATAGCTCGTTCATGGCGCGAACCGCGGCGTCATGCGACGACATGCCCTGCTCGATGTACTTCGACACCCCTTCGACGATGACGATTGCGTCGTCGACCACGATGCCGATCGCCAGGATCAATGCGAACAGAGTGGAGAGGTTGACGGTGAAGCCAAGCGCCGCCATCGCCGCGAAGGCGCCGATGATCGTGACCGGCACCGTCGTCGCCGGCACCAACGTCGCGCGGAAATTCTGCAGGAACACCAGGATCACGATCAGCACCAGGAGCCCGGCCTGCCAAAGGGTCTTGTACACCTCGGCGATCGATGTTTCGATGAATACCGTGGTGTTGTAGGGAATGCTGTAATGCAGACCGGGAGGAAACTGGCTTGCAAGCTCCTTCATCTTGGCGTCAACGGCGGTCGCGACCTTTAGCGAATTAGCGTCGGGCGTCTGATAGATCGCAATTCCGGCGGCGGGCTTGTTGTCGAGCTTGAAGTCTTGGGCGTAGGTCTGCGCACCCAGGTCCACTCGTGCCACGTCCCTGAGGCGCACGAGACGGCCCCCCTCCGCCGTCTGGTCCTTGATGACGATATCGGCAAACTCGCTGGGGTCGGTGAGCCTCGACTTAATGTCGACCGTGTACTGAAAGGCCTGATCGGGCGGAGCCGGCGGCATGCCGACTTGACCGGCTGCCACCTCTTGGCTCTGCTGCCGAACGACCCGGACGACGTCGGACGGAACCAGACCAAAGGACTGCAGCTTCTGCGGGTCCATCCAGATGCGCATCGAATATTCGCCGGCACCCATGATCGTGACGTTTCCGACGCCTGGCAGACGCGCCAATTCGTTGACCAGGTTGATCGTCGCGTAGTTCCACATGAATAGGGCGTCACGCGACCCATCCGGTGAATCGAGGGTGACGAATTCAAGGATCGCAGGGGATTTCGCACGGATTGCCACGCCTTGCGACTGCACCGGTTGGGGGAGTTGCGCGAGCGCGTTGTTGACGCGGTTCTGGACCAGCACCTGATCCAAATTCGGATCGCTGCCGATCTCGAAAGTGATCGTAAGGACGTAAGTGCCGTCGTACGCGCTCGTCGACTCCATGTAGAGCATGCCGGGAACGCCATTCACCTGCAGCTCGATCGGAAGCGCAATGGTGTCGACGACGGTTTGGGGGCTGGCACCGGGATAGCGGGTCGAAACCAAAACGGTCGGCGGCGTGATGTTCGGGTATTGCGCTATCGGCAGGCGCAGCAGCGACACCGCACCGATGATGACCAGCACGATCGCCAAGACGTTCGCAAGGACCGGATGCTCGATGAAAAATTTCGATATCATTGCGGCGAACCTTTGTCCGCCGATCCGGTCACGGCCTCTATGGTGGTCGGCTTCGGCGTCACCTTGGTCCCGGTCGTCGCACGCCAGAGATCGCCCACGACAACACGATCCTCGGCCGTCAGGCCAGACGCGACGACGCGCAGCGCTCCCATCAAGGCGCCAAGCTGCACATAGCGCTGCCGCACCACATCATCCTTGTCGACGACGAGGAGGTAAGTTCCGCCCTGGTCCGTCTGCAGCGTACGATCGGGAACGAGCAGCGCGTTCTGGTCCACCTTCCCCATCGGCAAACGAACGCGCACAAAATATCCCGGCAGTATCAAGCGATCGGGGTTGGCCAGGATGCCGCGCACCAGCAAGGTGCCGGTCGCCGAATCAATCGCAGGTGCGACGTACTCGACCGTGCCCTGATGCGGAAAGCCCTGCTCGTCCGACAGGCCGACATCGATCGGCACTTTGTGCAGATCGGCAAGGGTGAGCCGGCGAGAGCCAAGATTCTGCCGGATCTTGAGCAGCGTCTGCTCGCTCAGATTGGCAACCACGTAGATCGGATCGAGTTGGGTGATCTCGGCCAATGCCGCCTGCTGTCCGCCGCCGCCGACGAGGTTGCCGGGATCGATCAAATGCCTGCCGACAATGCCGTCGAAAGGCGCTCGAACCTCGGTGTAGCTGAGATTGACCTGAGCGATGGAAACCTGGGCTTGCGCGCTATCGAGCTCCGCCGCCGCTTTCTCGCGCTCGAAATTCCAGTGATCGACCTCGATTTGCGCGGCCGCGTCTCGCTTGACCAGAGCGGTATAGCGGGCGGCTTCGGTCTTGGCGTACTCCAGCGCGGCCTGTTGCAGCGTCACTTGGGCGCGCGCCTGCTCGAGCTGTTGCTTGTAGGGATCCTGCTGGATCGTGAATAGAAGATCGCCCTTCTTCACGAACTGGCCATCTTCGTAATGAATCTTATCGAGATAACCTTCGACCCGAGCGAGCAATTTGACCTGGTTCACCGACGCGGCGTTGCCGGTGACTTCCACATAGTCCGTCACTGGCTGCCGCTTGGGCAGCACGACCGGGATGACCGCGGCCCCAGTCGGTACGGCCAGTTGTACGCTCTCGACATGTGCGCGCCTTGGCTGTTCCGCCGGCAATCGGGATTCGGCGGCGGTCGCACCTGCCAACGGCAAGCCGCTCCATAGACTTGCGGCACCAACGCCCGCAATGACAGCGAGCACGGCTGAGCTGAATAAGATGCGGCTCCGCGTCGAATGCGTTCTCATCATGCTTTCACCATACGGGTGGCCGAACGTTGCCGTTGACATCTTCGGGTGTCGGCAGACCCGGCGCCGGTTGCGGAGGCTGGTTCGGGCCGGGCAGCAATTGGCCCCAATTGGTGCGATTGCGCATTTCATCGGCGGTCTTCGTCGGCACGAATTCGTGGTTGTTGCGTATCTCCCATCCGCCCCCCAACGCCCGATAAACGGCGGCGAGGCCAGAGGAAACGCTACCTTCCGCGACGGTGAGGTCGTTTTGCGCCGTGTAAAGATTCTGCTCGGCCGTGAGCACGGTCGTGAAATCACGGGTGCCCTGCTGATACTGCAGAACGGCGAGTCCAAGGGCCGCGCTGGCAGCGTTGACGCTGCGATGCAAATCGTCGACCTCCTTGCGCGATTCGAGGAAGGTCGCGAGCCCGTCTTCGACCTGCTTTTGCGCGGTCAGCACCGAATTTTGATAGTCGACCAGCAATTCCTGCAGCTTTGCGTCCTGAACCCGAACCGTGTTGGTGATCTGCCCGTAATTCAGGACATTCCACTGAAACGAGGGCCCGAACCCGAAGGTGATGCCCTTGCTCATGAAGAGATCGCTGAGCTTGTTGCCATTGATATTGGCGGAGACGGTGCCGAAAGATCCGAACAGGCTGAAAGCTGGATAGAGGTCGGCCTGCGCCACGCCGACCTCCGCGCTTTGCGCCATCGCCGCGAGTTCGGCCGCCCGAATATCGGGCCTACGGCGGACGAGGTCGGCCGGAATGCCGACAGCGACCTCGGTCGGCGGAACCGGAATTGTCGTCGGCCCGCGCAACAGATCGTCGAGCGGCTCCGACGCCATACCCAGCAAGATACGCAGTGCGTTCATGCCTTGCTTTAGCTGTGCCGTAAGCTGCGGAACGGCCGCTTCGGTCTGGCCGAGGACGTTTTGCGCCTGATAGACGTCGAGCTTGGAGGTGACGCCGCCGCGATAACGCGCTTCCGCGATGGCGAGCGACCTCTTCTGCTTGACGATGTTGTCCTGGGCGATCGCGATCTGGGTCTGCAGCGTGCGTATGCCGATGTAGGTCGTGGCAACGTCTCCGAGGAGCGTCACCAGCGTATCGTCGTAGCCCGCGATCGAGGCGAGATAGGCCGCGTCGGCCGATTGAATGGCGCGCCGGAATTTGCCCCAGAAATCGAGTTCCCAGCCGATCGATGCGCCCAGCGAGGCCCGCCAAAAGTTCGAGATTTGGCTCTCCGGGGTCGCGGTCGGGTCGGCATGGCTCGGACGCGCGTAAATGAGGGAGCTCGTCACCTGCTGCGTCTGCGGATAGAACTCGCCGATTGCCACACCCAACTCAGCGCGCGCCTGAAGCACGCGGGTGCCGGCGGCCACCAATGTCAAATTCTGCTGGTAAGCGATCTCAATAAGCCCATCGAGGACCGGGTCATGGTAGACCTGCCACCATCCCTCGTATTCCCTCCGTTTGGTATCGACTGCGGGTTGGTTTGCCTCGAGGTAGTTGGCCGCGGTCGTTACTACCGGCGGCTTGTAATCAGGGCCGACCATGCAGGCGCTGCACACGAGCGTCATCAACGCCGTTCCGACACGGCAAAGGTGCATCGTCGCTGCGCATGCGCCTTCCGCCATTTTTCCCCCGTTTCATCCAAAAAAACCGACGTTAATCAATTGGGGCGCGCGCGCCGTTGATCCAGGTCAGTTCGGCAATCCAAAATCGGCGATGCCGCTCTACATCTATTCCCGAGCGGCCCAAGTCCGAGCGAAAAAGGCTAGGTCATGGCTTGCGGCACCGCCTCAAACGCGCAAGGGAGGTCGAAGCCATGTCCTCAAACCAAGCACCCGTGAATTCCAATCTGACGACCGCGTTTTCTCAAGCGGCGCAGGCGCATTGGCGCCTGTTTCTGATCGAGGGCATCATATTGTGCGTGCTCGGCCTCGCCGCCATCATCCTCCCCGCCATCGCGGGCCTCGTTGCCACCATAGTTCTGGGATGGCTCTTTCTCATCGCGGGGGTCGTGGCGCTCGTCTCGACGCTCGGATCCCGCCATGCTCCGGGGTTCGGCTGGTCGCTGCTCTCCGCGGTACTGGCGCTTGTCGCTGGCGGCGTGCTGTTGTGGAATCCGTTTCAAGGCCTGATCACGCTGACCTACGTGTTGATCGCATTTTTCATCATCGACGGTATTTTCATGATCATTCTCGCCATCTCCCATCGCCGCGAATTGTCGCAAAAATGGGAATGGATGCTGGTGAACGGCGTCATCGATCTGGTCCTCGCCGCGATTATCATCGCAGGCCTCCCCGGCGCGTTGTTTTGGGCGTTGGGCTTGCTGGTCGGCATCGACATGATATTCGGCGGCAGCTCGCTCATTGCCATGGCATTGGCGGCTCGCAAACCTGCCGCGTAATAGGGGCACGCGTTGACATCTGAGGGAGAAATCAGGTGGCTCCTCTTCGGCATTGGGGCGTCGCTAGCAGTGTTTTCGTGGCCGCCCGCGGCTGATGCGGCCCCGCGCCACGTGGTCGACTCAACGCCGACCGCCGATGCGATTATTCACGGCCGCCACGCCGAGTACGTCATCCGTTTCGACGGCCCAGTCGATCACGCGGCGTCGCGCCTCCAGATCACACAATCGGGTCGCGTGGTGCAGTCGCTCTCGCCGCTCTTGGATAGCGCCGTCGACGTCCTCTTCGCATCCAGCGAGGCGCCATCCCCTGGTCACTATGTGCTGCACTGGGAAACGAGGGCGCCCGATGGAGAAATCTCCCGGGGCGACATCCCGTTTTCTGTCGCGCCGTAACCTCGATCGGACCGACCTCTGCGCCTCAGGCCGCCGGGATGCGCTACCGCAGCCTGGCCGAGCAGGCGCCGCATGGGCCGCCGGAGACCGCGCCGCTTTTTAACTTCTTTGGCTGCGGCAATCCGATCCTCGATGAAGACCGCGCAAAACTCGCCGCTGCGGCGCAGGCGGCGATCGACAAGGGGATCGTCACCGGCCTCGGCACGACATCAGCGTGCTTGTGAAACGCTCGCTCATCGTGACGCCTTCCGAATTCGGCAGCGAGGTAATAGCAACAGAGAAGGTGAGCTAGTGTGTGAGCGCCATGAGGCGTTCCAACCTCAAGGCGTGGCTTTACACAACGTTGCTGTCGCGTAAACTCAACCGGGGGTAAACGCGTTCCTCGTGAGAATTCTTCCTCGATAGCTCTATCTCGGCAGTCCACCGCAAAACATTGTGCTTTTGTGTCACCGCTGGGAATGAGGGTGTTCGCATTTCCCAAAAGATAAGCATCGATGCGTGACATCACTCGCATGCGGCGCGCTCTGAGGTGTATCGGCTATGCGATGGCATGCGCCGCGCTGGTAATGATCGCCGCAATTGCTTCCCCCGTCAGCGCACAAACCGCACAGAGGACAATCAGGGTCGAGACCTTCATTGCCCCACCCTTTGTGATCGAGCAGGATGGCGGGCTCAGCGGCTTCAGCATCGATCTTTGGACCGAGGTCGCCCGTCGGCTCGGGATCAAGACCGAATACCAGATGGCGCCTGACGTCGCCTCGGGCTTCGAGGCAATGCGATCGAAGAATGCCGACATCGCGGTCTCAGGCGTGTTCATCTCGAAGGAGCGAGACCGCGAGTTCGATTTCTCCTACACAATCTTGGAAGCGGGCCTGCAGGTGATGGTGCGGGATACCGGTCGGACTGGGCCCGTTCATCCGCTGACGGATTTATTGGACCTCATGCTCTCGAAAACGACCTTGGTATGGCTTGTGGCCGGTCTACTGTTGCTGTTAATTCCAGCCCACATCGTCTGGCTGATTGAACGCCGCCATAGGGAAGGCATCATTCTAACGGCAAAATATTATCCCGGCATCTTCTACGCGATATTTTGGTCGGGCTCGACACTGTTGACCCAGGGCGAGAATATGCCGCGCCATTGGCTTGCGCGCGTTGTGGCTCTCCTCTGGATGTTTGCCGGCGTCGTCTTCGTCGCGGTCTACACGGCGCAGCTCACGACCAATATGACCGTGGAGCAGATCCGCGGCATCATCAACGGCCCCGAGGATCTGCCGGGAAAGGACGTCGGGACGCTCGCGGGGAGCACCTCTGTCAAATACCTGCGCGAACACAACGCGCGCCTGCACGAATTCCAACACCTGGAGGAAATGTATCAGGCACTCACCGACAAGAGGGTGGACGCGGTGCTCTTCGACGCCGCGAGCCTTCGCTATTACGAAACGCATGAAGGGAAGGGCATGGTGAGGACCGTCGGTCCTGAATTTGACAAGGGAGATGTCGGGTTCGTGTTTCAGGACGGAAGCCCGCTGCGCCGCGAAGTCAATGCTGCCCTGGTCGCCATGCGCGAGGACGGGACATATCAGCAAATCAAAAGCAAGTGGTTTGGCAGCGAAGTGGAGACCGGTGGTCAGTGAAGCATCCCCAGTCGCAATAGGTCGCGTTGAGAGCCGCGTAGGCGGGCGCCGCATCGGTGCCCTCGAATGATTCGCCATTCAGGTGTTAGCCGGGAACCCGGCATTTGGCCCGATTTCATCGGGCCAGGCTTGTGAGCCGGCGCAAGAGCTTGATCCGCACCAATTCGCACTAACTTTTTGGGAGGTGCCGCGAAAGCCGGCTGCCGAATTGCAAGGGGATCGCACAATGCTTCGCTCGTTAGTTGTGCTCGGCGCGGCCTGCTGGATGATCGCAAGCGGGCCGGCCTGGAGCTCGATGGAATACGCACAATACGGAGCCCCGCCGCCGGGTTACTACCCGCCAAGCTCTCCGCCGCCCTGCTCTGCCGTGACGCCGAGCCCGCTGGGTGGTGCCGCGCGCGGCGCGGCCGCGGGCGCCGTCTTCGGTGGCATTGCCGGAAATGCCGGCAAGGGCGCGGCGATCGGTGCCGCGGTTGGCGGCGTCGGCCGCGCCGTCCAGCGCGGCTCCGCGCGATCCTCCGGCGCCTGCTACTGAGCCGGTGAAGAGCGAGCGCTCTCTACCGATAACGAGAAAGGACCGAGCTCATGAAAAAGCTTGCGGCAGCATTGGCGGCGCTGTGCGTCGCGGCCTGTACCCAGCAGCCGTCTCAACCCGTAGCCCCCGCCGCCTCGGCGCCACCGCCCGCACCGGCAGCCGCGGCACCTCCTCCATCCGCGGCGCAAGTCGCGCCTGGCAAGTGGGACGTGACGAAAATACGGTGCTCCGATCTGCTGGGCGCCTCCGACGAGGACCGTGCGTCGGCCGCGATGTTCTATTACGGCTATCTCTCGGCGAGGGCCGGAATCCGCGTCATCGACGTCAGCAAAATCTCGGACAACATTCACAGGGTCATGGTGCAATGTGGCGCGACGCCAAGCATGACGGTGCCGCAGGCTTTCCAAGCCGCGTTGGGTGCGCATAGGCCCAAACAGAGCTGAAGCAGATCTCCGAATCATGCGGGATGCCGCTCTTGCCGCGAGAGCGGCATCCTCTCCAGTTAGCTATCGGAGCCGGGGGCCAGTTCAAGTGATGAGCACAGGCGGGAGATATCAGAGTTGGGGTCATCAACGGCCGTCGGCGCGATGTCCGCCCTAGGCCCGCTTTGTGGCGAAGAGCCGACTGCGCTAGGCGCCTTCAGAATGTTCGCCGACATCGATCGCGAAATATCGCGCGACGGGCCGGTCATCTGGAAAAGCTCGCTGACAACGTGGCGCGCCTAGCGTCGCGATCTGACGTGTTGCCCGCTCGCAAGACCAAGGAGGTGCCGACCATGTCGCTGGTTCCAGACGCCGCCGTCTTCCAGCAGAGGCTCGCAGGCCTGCCCATCATGAAATACCAAGCCGGCCAGGATGTGATGACCGCCGGTTCAATGGACGGCAAGCTATTTGTCCTCAGGAGCGGTGCCGTAGAGGTCCTCAAGGAAGGCGTGCAAATCACCAAAGTCTCCGCACCTGGCGCTGTTTTCGGCGAACTCGCCATCCTCCTGGCTCAGCCCCATACGGCGGACGTGCGGACGCTCGAGCCATCGGAGTTCCACGTCGCGGACGGTCGGTCGCTGCTCACCAAGGATTCGCTGGCCACACTCTACGTGGCCACGATCCTCGCCCGGCGTCTCGACGGCGCCAATCGCGCGATGGTCGACCTCAGGCACCGCCTCCAGGCCGGTGACTCCCGCCGCGAGATCAGCAAGACGGTCGAGAAGGTGCAGGAGCTTCTGAGCTCCGGCGGCGCCAGTCTTCTCTATGCCGGCTATCCCTATGATCCCTTCGCGCAGAAGCGACCTGGGTCCGGAGCGCCTTAATCTCGTCATTCATTGTTCCACGAGAGATTTTGCAAAAATCTCTAATCATGCCCTGAAGGCACCGACGAGCGAGCGTGCTGAGTGCTTGATAGTGCGGACGTTACTCGACCTAGTAACTGCAGCTATTGAAACCGCGGCATGACCTCCTGGCAAAGAAGCCGCAGCGCGTTCATCACGCGGACATGCGGGATGAGACTCCCGGGATTAAGCTCCGCGAGGATGCCGTCGAGGCCGATCTCGTCGCGCAAGGTCTTGAGGCGCTCGACGACATGGCCGGGCGTACCGACGACCATCTTGTCGCGCAGCGCATCTTCGTAGCTAACGGATTGAAGATGCTGCCCGCGCTCGGCCCGCTGCTCGATGGCGCGGGCTCCCGCGCGGTCCGCGGATTCCGCGAGCTGGCCGCCGATCGAGCGGAAGAGATGCATGACGCTTTCCTCGGGATCGCGTCGCGCCTGTTCCTCGGTCTCCGCCACATAGACCGGCACTCTGAGATAGACCTCGCCTTCGCCGGGGTGGCCCGCATCGCGATAGGCCTCACGATAGTTGCGCACCAGGGGGGCCAATTCCGAGAGCGTGCCGATCCGCGCGGCGACGAAGATGGGGTGGCCGAGCTTGCCGATCGCCGGATAGGTGTCGGGGCTGGTGGCGGCGATGCGGATCGGCGGATGAGGCTTCTGCCGCGGCTTTGGTACCAGTGCGATCTTCTCGTAGCTGAAATACTTGCCACGATGGGAAAAGCGCTGCTCGGTCCAGGCGCGCTTGATGATCTCCAAGGTTTCCGCGAAACGCTCCCGGCTTTCGGCATAGGGAACGCCATAAGCCTCGTAGGTGCGCGGGAAACCGCTGCGGCCGACACCGAAGATCAGCCGGCCGTCGCTGATCTGGTCGACGGTGGCTGCTTCCTCGGCGATCCGCAGGGGATGGCAGAGCGGCAGCACCTGAACCGCCGTGCCTATTTTCATGCGCCGGGTGCGTTGGGCGATGGCCGCGGCCAGAATCAAGGGCGAGGCCAGCACCGAGCGATCCGGCGCAAAATGCAGCTCGGCCAGCCACATAGCGTCGAGCCCCCAGCGCTCGGCCGCGTCGACCAGCTCGAAGGACTGCACGAACGCCTCGGCCTCGCTCGCATCTGGCGACCTTTGAAACTCGTGAAACATCCCGAATTCCATGCGCACTCCCCGATCTCCCATGCTCGTACCCGGCAACCGCCCAGGATGGCGCGGGCATACTTATTTGCTTATTTGGACATAGCATAGTACGGGGCTCTGAAGGCTAACAGCCCGGCGACAACGAGGTATGCACCACCCCTGCTTGCAGCCGCCCCCCGCCCGCAATGGCGAGCCGGCCGAGTGTCCGGGTCCGTCCCCTAGTGTGGCGGATTTGAAGTTCCTCCGATCACCGCCGGCCGCTCGGAGAGGAACTTCAAATCCGAAGGCCACACTAGCAATCAATGAGTTGCTGGTGTCCCCATGATTCCGAAGTTCGCATCCGAGCTTGGCCGTTTGGTCATGCGAACTTCGGAATCGAGACACTAGGCCGCCGTGCTTTGGGCTGCGGGCAACCGCCAAAGGCCCGTCTCGTCCCGAACGAAACCGCTGTCGCGGTAGATATTGCGGACGGGCGCGTTGCGCGAAGTTTCGATGATCCGGGCGATCGGTTGGACGCCCGCCGCTTGCAACTCCGCGATGACGTGGCGCATCAGCGCGTGCTCGACCCCAAGCCCGAGAACGCGACAGCTCAGCACCAGACCCGTGATCTCGCCCTTCTCCACCGCGACGGCACCGACCAGACCGTGATCGCCGAACCGGTCCGAGACGTGCATGGCGTAGAGCTGCGCAGCCGGGTCCTGCGTTAGAACAAGCAGCTCGCCCAGGGTGAATTTTCTACCGGTAGCGTTGAACTGAGTGGTGCGGCGGAAGAGCTCCTCCACACGATCGAGCCGCGCACCTTCGACGATCCGTTCAATCCGACACTGCAACCGGAGTGACGAGATATAGTCGCTTTCGTCCGGCGTTTCCGCGCGAAACTGCTGGCGATTGAGCTGCGCCTTGACCAGCTCGGTGCGCGCGCGCGCTTCGTCGGTAACGATGGGCAACTGTATGCGCGGGTCGGTCAGCAGCCTCCGCCGCAATTCGAACAGGTTCTCGCCCCAAACCTCGACCTCGGGCAATCGCTGGCGCACGCGGTCACGCTCGATGGGGTGATCGTCAATGAAGACGAAGGTGTCGAGCGCAAAGCCAATCTCAAGGGCAAGCGAGCGGATGTTCTCGGCCTTGTCCTGCCAATTGACGCGCCATGCCACAAAATCGTCGGGGGTCAGCAGGCGATCGCGCGGATAGTGCGCGGGATATTTCCATAGCTCCCGCACCGTCGCCTCATCGTTCTTGCTGACGCAGGCCAGCACGATGCCGCGCTTCTTGAGGCAAAGCAGCGCCTCATGCAGGCCGAAGTAGAGCCCGACATAGGAAAAAGTGCCGCTGATCGTGGGGTCCCACGCGAAGGGACTTCCGGTCTCCGCGAGAACGCCCGGCCACAATACGCCGTCCAGATCGACGATAACGCATTTCTTGCGGCCAATCCCGATGACGGTGACGAGAGTATCGACGTGGGTCCTCGCGATCGCTGCCTCGCGTCCATAAGCATCGCCGTCAAGCCACTGCGCCAACGGCTTGGTATCGGGGAAAATGCCGTGCACGGCCGCCTTTTCGCTTTGAGGCCGCTGGAGCATCCAACCGGGTGAGCCGAGATGGGTGAACCCGACTTGCGCATCGTCGATCATCCGCTCGGACCCCACGGCCGCCATGGCCGCGGCAATATCCACAACATGGACGTCAGGAAAGGACGCGGCGAGATCGGCCAGCACCACGTTGGTGGTGCGAAAACGTGCGCGGTGGCCGAAGAGCCCCCGCTCCGCCAGTCCCAAAGGCTGAACGGTGGGCTCCGGAAGATTGTCGATCAGGATTGGCTTGTCGGTGTGCTGACGGAGCTGGGTCAATATGTGACGCGCCTGCAGGATATACGCAGCATGCGGCGGACCTTTGCCAACCTCGTGATCGAGCGTGATGAAGTGCCGCGCCGGCAACACTCCTATCAGCACCGCGTCGTGCCGACGTTCGGCGGCAAAACGGAAGTCGTCGGGCGATGTGGCCGCGATGCGCAGATCGATGCCGCGTGTCGATGCCTCGCGGCGGAGGAAATCAGCTTCCATCTGAATGTCGCACTCGCCGAACAGAAGAAGATCGAGACGCCTTTGTTGCGTCCCAAGATCTTTGATGGTGCGGGCAACGCCGGCCGACCAATAGGGCAGCGGCCCTTCCTTGAGTTCGCGTCGATGGCATTCCAGCAATTCCCCGGGGTCGCGGCCATGAGTCTCGCTCAGCTTGTCCGCGATTTCGGCAAGTTCCTCTCCGGCATTTTTCTCGGTCAGAATGCCTCTTGCCTGAAGCGATCCCACGAATGCCGCGAGCGTTTGCTGATCATGGGGGACCACTCTCGCGAGGTCGGCGCATTCGTCGGGCCAAACGCGCGGCCGAGTGAAGAAGTCGATGACGCCCACGACTTCGCCGTCGACCGCAAGGCGCAGGTGGCTCACCGCATGAATGAGCAGAACCCGATTTGCGCCGACCGGCAGCCGATGGATGAACTGGGATGTTTGCAAGATCATGTTCGGATCGCGCTCCGATGGGCGACATCGTCAGCGGTATCTTTGAGATAGATGGTTTCCTTACCCTTAATCCGCGTTCCCGGCGGCGGCGACTCTTAGAGGCGGATCGAGCGCGCCACGCGGCAGGAATGACACGGCATTAATTGCCGAACGTACCGTTGGATAAGCGCATGTATCGGCAATAAGGCTTTGCTCTGCCTTCGAAAGAGCTTGGCATGCACTTTGCGGAAGACCCGCACAAGGTTGCGCGCATGGAGGCGAAAGCGATCAAATGATCGGTCACAGTGTCGAGGCCGAGCGGCTGATGCTCGGAGATCCCGCGCCCTGGTTCACCGCGCGCTACGTTTCGGGCGGAACGTCCGACCTTCATGTGAACGCCGGGCGCTGGATCGTCATCTCTTTCTTGCATGATCTAGCGTCGGAGCGCGCCCAGCAGGAACTGAGCGCGCTCGCGGCGCGCCTCGCGGGCTTCACGGAAGATCATCTCGTGGCGTATGCCGTGTTGACGGCACCGCCCGCAGAAACCTCGGCGCTGCCGGTGGCGGCCGCACAGGTGCTCCGCCTTGTCGCCGATTACGATCAGAGCATCACCGACCTCTATGGAGCCCGTTCAGTGCCACGGACGGTGGTGCTGGATCCGATGCTGCGCAGCATCGCGATCATCCCGTGGGATCATCCAATGGGTCACGCTGCTCTTCTTGGACGAGTGCTGCAAGGCCTCCCGAGCATCGATCACTCCGCGGGAGTTCCCCTGACCGCCCCCGCGCTCATCGTGCCAAGGGTGTTCGACTTCGAGCTCTGCGATTTCCTGGTCCAGTTATACGACCGGATGGGAGGCGAGGATTCCGGTTTTCTGCTCGACAATGCCGGCAAGACCGCGACCATTCTCGATCATCGGCTGAAACGCCGCCGCGACCTGCCTATCGTCGTTCCGGAGCTGCGCGAGCGTATTCGCGCCCGGCTCGTGGCGCGCTTGTTGCCGGCGGTTGAGCGCTATTTCCAATTCGCGGCGACGCGCATGGATCGCTATATCGTCTCCTGCTATGACAGCAATGAAGGCGGCTACTTCTTTCGGCACCGCGACAATCTCAACGCCGGCGCCGAGCATCGGCGCTTCGCCGTGTCGATCAACCTGAACCACGACTATGACGGCTGCGATCTGGTATTTCCAGAATTCGGCCGCCGTACTTACCGAGCACCGGTCGGCGGCGCAATCGTGTTCTCATGCGGCGCGCTGCACGAGGTCACTCCGATAACACGCGGCCGTCGATTCGCCTTCCTGCCCTTCCTCTACAACGAATCCGACGCCGCGTTGCGCGAGACGAACAACGATCGCCTGGATGCAAACTCGGCACGGTACATGGCCGGTAACGACCTGCTCTATCCGCCGGCCGCAGTGGCATAGAGCGACTCGGCACGCCTTGCAGCATCCCTGCCAGCACGCTTCTCCTGGCTAGTGCCGCAGCTATGCACCTGCGCAATCCCCCCTTGGCAACCCCGGCCAATCATGCCCATCTATACGGTACGTTAGAAATCCTTGGTTGGAGCTGGAGCCATGACACGGCTTCGATTACTCGTTGCGGCCGGCCTCTTATCGATATTTGGCCTGGTGTCCCCTGCTCTCGCGCAGCACGGCGGTGGCGGTGGCTTTCATGGCGGCGGTGGCGGTGGTTGGGGCGGCGGCGGTGGTTGGGGCGGCGGTGGCGGTTGGGGCGGCGGTGGCTTCCGTGGCGGCGCTGGTTGGCGCGGTGGTTGGGCCTTCCATAACGGTTTCCGCGGCGGTTTCCACAATGGGTTCCGTGGTGGTTGCTGTGGCGGCGTCTTCATCGGGGTTGGCCCTGGCTGGTGGGGTTCCCCGTTTTGGTGGGGATACCCCTGGGCTTTCCCCTATCCGTGGGCGTTTCCACCGTTCCCTGGCGCCTTTCCTGGTCCCTTTCCGACTGGATACGGCGGGCCGCCTCCGGGGTATCCCGGGGCCGCGCCGGCTGGCTATGGGGCGCCTCCAGCGGCCGGAGCTTCCGGGTATCCCGGAGCCCCGCCCGCTGGCTATGGGGCGGCTCCAGGCGCCGGAGCCCCGCAGGTCGTGTCGGCGCAACCGCAATTTTTGTATCAATGCGAGGACCCAGCCGGTTATTACCCCAATGTGACCTCGTGCAACGGGCCTTGGCATGAAGTTCAGGCGGCCGCGGCTACCGGGACAGTGACACCGACCAGGCCCACGAGATGAACGGGTGGTACAGTCTACAGCAATGAACGACGCGCATGCTCCGGGGGGCTTGTCCGGCGCGGCGCGTCCGAGGCGATTTGACGTTTCCCAGAACTTCCGTTGAGCCGGGATAGAAACCGGGGCTCGCCCCCGGAACTCTGAGGCTCAGTGGTGCCGGGCCATAAGCTCTCCCGGTGGCGGGGCTCCCAGTGGGCGGATGTATGGGAGGTGGCGCTGAGTTCCGGATTGGCGTTGCGGCGCGACGCGAGGGTGAGCGACAGGGGAAGTAGGTATCCGCGACGCGGTCTCGCCGCTGTTATTGCGGCGGTTGCTATGGTAGCTGCGTGCAACGCGCCGACCGATCACTCACAGGCGCCGCCCGCGACGGAGGCGGCTGTCGCCCATCCGGGCGGCCCGGCCACGTATTACGAGGGGCCGTCGGATAGTGAGACCAAGATCACGCCAAGAAGGCCGGAGATCTTCTCGGGGTCGGGCAGTGTCGTGGGCAACACTTCTTCGGTTCAAGGAGCCGAGTCCGGCGACACCGGCGACATAACACTCAGCTTTGTCGATGCCGACGTGCACGAAGTGGTCCGTTCCGTTTTGGGCGACGTGCTGCACTTGAACTACAGCATCGACCCGAAGATACAGGCGACGATCACGGTGCAGACCAGTCGGCCGTTGCGCCGCGATGCCGTCCTTCCGGTTCTGCAGGAAGTACTGCACGCGAGCGGACTAGCACTCGTACGCGCGGACGGCCTCTATCGCGTCGTGCCGATTGAAGACGCCGCCCGAAGCGGCGCGGCTTCCGTTGTCGTGGGATCGCAACACGTGCTGGTGACGGGATCGACGCCCAGTTTCCATATTCGAGTACTGCCGCTCAGATTCGCATCGGCAACCGAGCTGGCGCAGACGCTGCAGCCTTTCGTGCCCAAGGGAACCGTGATCGAGGCGGATGCCAGTCGCAACCTCTTGATCGTCACGGGCGTCGAAGCCGACCTTGCGAGCGTCGTCGATCTCGTCAACACCTTCGATGTCGACTGGCTTGCCGGCATGTCCTACGGGATCTTTCCATTGGAGTCGGCCACACCCAAGAGCGTGGTCAGCGATCTCAACGAGATTTTCGGCGGTCGCGGCGGAAATTCGCTCGGGGGCGTCGTGCGCTTCGTCCCGCTCGAGCGGATCAGTGCGGTGCTGGTGATCTCGCCGCAGCGCCAATACGTCATCAAAGTCGGACAGTGGATCCGCCGTCTCGATACCAACGCCGACGAGACCACGGCACGAATTTTCGAGTACCGCGTGCAGAACAGCCGCGCGGTCGACCTCGCCAAGGTGCTCTCGGCTTTGTTCCAGGGGCAAGTCCAAACCGTGGGCGCCACCGCGCCCGGCAGCGCCGCGACGACGCTTGGCGAGAACTACGGCGGATCGCAGCCCGGGACGGGCGGCGGTCTGCCTACGATGGGTGGCGGGGCGGGATTTGGTACGACCACGCCGGGATCATTGGGCGGCAGCGTTCCCGCCGCCCCCGGCACCGCGACTTTCGGCAATGCTGGGTTGCCACAGTCGTCGGCACCGCCGGCGGGCACGCAGCCGTCACCCAGCGGCGGGCAAGCGGCGTCTCCCGAGCAAACGGCGGAGGCCGCTCTTCCGGGCGCGTCGGCGGCACCCGGCACGGAGGGTGGCGAGAACGGCTTGCCGCGCGTTCGGATCATCGCTGACGAAAAAAACAATGCGCTGGTGATCTATGCGACGCCGAAGGTTTATCGAATGATCGAGGATACGTTGCGCAAGCTCGACATCGTGCCGCTGCAGGTGCTGATTGAGGCGACGATCGCCGAGGTCACCCTCAACGACAATCTGCAATACGGCGTTCAATGGTTCTTCAAGAACAACTCCTCGAGCATATCGCTGTCGAACGTCAGCACGGGCGCAGTGAGTGCGATCTTCCCGGGTTTCAACTATGTCCTTACCGGAGGAGCCGGACCCCAGCTTGTGCTGAGTGCGCTCTCGGCCGTGACCAACGTCAAGGTCATATCGTCGCCGCAGCTCCTTGTTCTCGACAATCACGTGGCATCACTGCAAGTCGGCGACGAAGTGCCGATACCGACCGCGCAAATCACTCAGACTGTCTCAAACGGCGCGCCTCTGGTGAATACGATCCAGTACCTCCCCACCGGCGTCATTCTTCACGTGGCGCCACGAGTCAACACGAACGGTGTCATCAGCCTCGACATTGCGCAGGAAGTAAGCACCGTTACCAATACAACCTCGTCCTCGCTGAATGGTCCCACCATTCAACAGCGCCGGCTCTTGAGCTCGGTCTCGGTGCGTGACGGGGAAACGATCGCCCTTGGCGGATTGATCCAGGACAGCGTTACCCTCGGCAACAGCGGCTTGCCCATCCTGTCCAATCTGCCGCTCTTCGGTGATCTTTTTGGCACCAAGTCGAACCAGCGGGTGCGCACCGAGCTGCTGATCTTGCTGTCGCCACACGTCCTGCACAACGCGTCGGAAGCGCGCCAGGTAACCGACGAGCTGCGACAGCAGATGCGCCTGGTGACACCCCTTGTGGTCACGCCCGCGCCTCGCTGACACGGCGCCGCCTCCGCGCCGCCAGCGCGGCTTCGCGCTGTTGTTGGTGATCTGGGTGATTTCGCTGCTCGCCGTGCTCGCGACGTCTCTGCTCACGGATACCCGTACTCAAACCTTGTTGGTTCGCAACAGCTTTGAAAGTGCCAGGGCAGGCGCGCTCGCGGAGGCCGGCGTATCGCTCGCAATCAACGGTCTGCTCGATCCCAATCCTCAGTCACGATGGCCGGCGGATGGCCGCGAACGCCACATATCATACGACGGCGGCACTATCAGGGTGGTGATCACGGATGAGAACGGCAAGATCGATCTCAACCTTGCATCGCTTGAGGTACTGGCCGGTTTGTTCGCGAGTCGCGGTCTTGAACCCGACTTGCGGGCGAGCTTGCTCGCCGAGATCGATCGTCGGCGCACCGAGGCGTCGCGCTCGGCTCTGCCGCTCCTGAGTGGCCGCCAGCTTCTGCCGGCGAACGCCCCGACCCCGAAGGCGATCAATTCCGTGCAAGAGCTGGGTTCCCTTCCGGGGCTGAGTCGAGCTGCATTCGATCGTGTTTTTCCATTCCTCACGGTCTATTCACAAAGCGGACTCGTCAATCCGCTGACCGCGCCGCGCGAGGTATTGGAGGCGATACCGGGCATCGATCCGCCTGAGGTCGAGGCACTGCTCGCGGCGCAAGCCGCGCCGCTCGGTGCCACGGGCGGAACGGCGCCGACAATCCCCGCCAATCTCACACAATACTTGGGCCAGACCGCCTTTACCGCCGCTACGATTACCGCAACGGGAGTGACCGCGGGAGGTACGACCTTCGTTCGCGAGGCGATCGTGGAAGTCACGAATACGCCGACCCAACCCTACCGCATCGTCGAATGGCGGCAACCAACCGGCGGCAGCTAGGTTCGGTGAATCCTCCCTAAATTGGCGGCGGCTACGGCCGTTGCGGTGGGCGTCGCAGTGCCGCGCCGTCCGCGGGAGCGCGAGGCTTGTCGGTGAGCTTGATTTCTTGCCGCGATGCGCCCCGCTCGAGGACGACGTGGTCCCGCTCGATCGATTGCAATGTCCAGCCGGCGACCACCTGCCCTTCGCGATAACGCGCCACCGATCCCCCATGGGAGTCCGTAATCAGCGCTATTTTGTCGTCTCCGGAGACAATGATGCCGTTGAGGACCAGGGAGGAGATCTCGCCGGCCGGCTGCGTCCCCACGTCCAGCGGAGCCGGATGCCGTCCGGGGGTGAACAGAGGACGTTCAGTGACGACGCGATAAGACTGCGGGGGAGGCAGTGCGAAAGTTTGCGGCGCGGTTGTCGCCGCCGCCCGTGAGCTCGCCGCCGGTGCGGTGATCTCCCGCTCCGAACCGCCGGCGATCTCGTCATAGATGACGATGCCAAGCACGACGCTAGCGGCCGCAAGGACGGCGAGAGCACCAAGCCGGATCAATGACCATGTCAGGAACACCGGTGCGCTCCTACTTGCTCCCGCCGCGGGTATAGCCGAAGACGTCAAACTGTACGTCGATCAGCGGATCGTCGTCCGCCTCCCCGCGCCGGCGCAGCCCGACCCGCGCGTTCATCACGACGTTGTCGAGGAACAGGTAGGGTGTGGCCGATTCAACGCCATAAAAGACTCGCTGCGCCGCCGCCATATTGACCGTCATCTGGGCTCGAACCGCGATACGGTGCAGCTTTCCCTCTTCTGCTACCGGCAGGATTTGCGTGCTCCTGAGCTCTCCTCGTGCACCCTCGGTGATTGATTTGACGCGCGCTTGAATATTGGCGGCGATTAGATTGTCGTTGCCTCCCTGAAGAAAGCCCTCGCGGCCGGGATCGGAATTCTTGAGCGATTCAAGTGTTTGCTCTCGTTCCGGCAGCCGCTGGCCGGCCGCGCGATAGCGCTCGAGCACCGAGCTCAACTGCTCCACCGCGTCGCGGTTGGCCTGATAATCCGTGACGAGCGGGTCGATCACCAGTGCATACAGGCCCACGACAAGCAGAATCAGGATTGCGAGCGCGAGAGCGCGGCTTGCAATGGGCGGCAGAGCAAGCGTCACTTCGGCTCCTCCCCACGAATCTGCGCGGCAATGTTGAACTGCTCGCGATTGAGCCGGGTATCCTGAGTCACCGAAGCGCGGAATGCCGCGTTCGAGAATGCGCCGGAGCGGTCGATAATGCCCAGCACCTCCGTTGCCGAGGAGGCGTATCCCGATATACGCACCTCCGAACCGCTGATTTCCAGCGAAAGGAGCCAAGTATCGTCCGGCAGCAGCTCCGTCAGGCTCCGCAACACCTCGGAGACCGAAACCCTCCGTCGCTTGCGCTCGACAAGGGAACGATTGTCCTGGGCAGCAGCGTCGATGTCGGTTTGGAGCCTAAGGCTGGCGTCGGCCTTCTGCTTCGCCTCGGCGACCTCCTGGCTCAGCGCGTCCGCTTCCCGCTGCACCTGAGCAAAGGGTATCGCCAGCGCGGTAATACCCAGCAACGCCGTCAATGCGGCCAGCGCCGCCAGCGCTCGGCCAGCGATACGCCGGCTCTTCCGGCGCTCACTCTCCGGCAGAACATTCGGTGATGGAGCCGCTGCATCGTCCGTACCACCGACGCACACGGCTCCGACCGTCAATCCGAGAGCCGCGGCCGTCTGCAAAGCTTCCGCGACGACAGTGCGCGGCACCACCGTCAGTTCGACCAGTAGCTGCCGCGCCTCCGCGTCGCGCTTCAACAGCCGATACGCAAAATAAATGTCGTCCCGCTTGAAGGGCGTTAGCCGATCGAGTTCGAAGAACACGACTTGCGCCAGGTTGTTCGCGGCGGCGAGGGGCAAGGCAATCATGCGGCGGAGCGCGCTTTCTTCGGAGAGGCAGATGGTCGCAACACCCTCGACTTCACGCCGCCGATGCCGCAGTCGCGTGACTTCGCGTCGCGCCTCGTCCCGTCCGGCGCTCGACGACGACAGGCGTGCCAGAGTCTCGCGCCGGCCCCCCGCGTCGTAGACAAGGTCCATGCGCCCCCGATCCAGCACAAGGAGCAATTGACCGCGTATCGCGCCTAACCGGCGGCGCAATCCTGGGGGAACCAGGGCCGCCAGTTCCCGTGTCCACCACCCCACCGCGCTCTTGAGGGTCGTGGCGGCTTGAAGCAGCGGTCCCTGCGGGGCTCGGTCGGCAAACATCGATCGTACCTATTGACCGCTTCGGGGCAGTGGCGCGAGGCGCAGCGCCACGATCAAATCCGGCAGCCGCTGCCCATCGGCGAAAGCGATGCGCAGGCGCACCAGGGTTGGCAGGTGATCGATCCCCTGCCAGCTCTGCTGCCATTCCGGGGCCTGATCGGCCTCGAGTGCGCCGAAATAACTGAATTCGGCGCTGGCGAGGTTATCGATGAGCGTTGAGGGCGCTCCGCCTTCGGGTGTCTCGGATTCGTCGAGGCGCGTCCAGCCGAGCGTCAACCGGCCGCCGCGCCCGCCTCGCACGAATGCGAGCTGCATGCGATAAAGGCCGCCAAGCGCCAGGAACGCCGGTGGCGATTCGATGAAATTGAGGCTGTCCGAGCTTCCGTCGAAATCGACCGTGTTTGGGCCAGGCTGCTGCTGCTTCACCGGGACGGATTCAGCGCCGGCCAATTGCCTGCGCAGCACCCCATAAGCGAGCGACCACTGACCCGAACGGTCGTTGATGGCCGCGCTCAGCGCCGCGCTCCGGGTTCCCAAGCGCATACCTTCGAACAGCATCACGCTCAGAAGCGCGATCAATGCGACGGCGACAAGCATTTCGACGAGCGTGAAGCCCTCGGAGGCAGACGATTTGCGGCGCATCGGGGTCCGCATGTTCACTGCTGTCTTCCGAGCCGCAGAGTGCGGAGAGATACGGATTGCTGCCGTCCGCCCTCGGGCCAGGAAACCCGGACTGTGACGTCATAGGGTGCTACATAAATCCCTTGCGTTCCCGGCGCCTCGGACGCCGCATAGCGCTCCGTCGATACGGCGATATGAAACCGACCTTCAACTCGATCGAACCGCGTATCGTCCTTCAAGACATCCACGGCGCCCATCGCCTCCATCGTCGATTGCGCGAGCTGGACCGCCTCGGTGCGAAGCTCGTCATGGCGGCTGCCGGCAACGCCGCCGGCAAAGGAGGCAAGCAGAACCGAGAGCAACAGGGTCGCAACGGTAAAGGCAACCAGCGTCTCGATCAGCGTGAAGCCACGCTGCTCAGCCGGCGGGAAGTGGCGCGCGATCATCAAGGGACACCCGACCGGTGAGCCAGTCGACCAGCACATCGTAGCGCTTGCCATCTTCTATCAGACGGACGCCACCGCCGGTCGAGCTGCCATCCGGGAAAAAGCGAATGGCGCCGCTGCCCTCGCTGCGGCGCTCCTGAGTTGTTGTCGTAAGCACGAGGTGTATGCCTTTTGGCAGCCAATGCGGCGTCGCGGAAGCATCGCCGCGATAGACGCCGCGCTCTACATCGATGATCAACGCCGCACTCCGACCGCTTGTGATGGCGCGGCTGCGGGTTTCGCGCAGCGCCGCCACCACCTCGTGCGCCGACGCCCGGAACTGCGCGCGGGCCGACGTGCCGGACAGCATCGGCACCGCAATCGCCAATACGAGCGCCGCGACCGCCAGCGCCACCACCAATTCGATGAGCGTGAATCCCGGTGCTCGCACCGCCGTTCACCAATTTCCGACTGTCTGGTTTTCGCCGGTTCCTCCAGGCGCATTCGCCGCGCCGAGCGTAAAGAGGTCATACTCCCCATGCTCGCCGGGTATCTTGTAATGATAAGGCCGGCCCCAGGGATCCATTGGCACTGCTTTCTGCTTGATGTAAGGGCCATTCCAGTTGGCAACGCCAGGCGGCGCTTGGACGAGCGCCTGCAATCCCTCCTGCTCCGTCGGATAACGCGACATATCGAGCCGGAAAAGATCGAGCGCGCTCGACAGGCTTTGTATCTGGATGTGCGCCGCCTCGGTCTTCGCGCGCGCCAGATAGTGGAGGGCCGCGGGCGTCACCAGCGCGACGATGATGCCGAGGATGGCCAACACCACCAGCAGCTCGACCAGGGTGAAGCCCCGCTCCGAGGCGCGCCGCCTTTGCACGCGCAGGCGCGAGATTTCGATGTTCGTGGCAATCATCGTGCTTCTCCCTCAGACCGCGAGTTCGTACACGCTCAGCACCGCCGTCAGAATCGAGCCGATCACCAGCGCGACGATCACACCCAGCGCAATCGTCATCGCCGGAACCATCATCGCCAACAGTCGATCGATGGTGCGGCGTCCCTCTTGATCGTATATGTCCGCGATCTTCAATAGCATGTCATCGAGCCGCGCGGTTTCTTCGCCGACCCTAACCAGGCGCAGCGCCAACACCGGAACAACGCCCGAAGCGGCGAGCGGTTCGGCAAAACCCGACCCTTCCTTGATTCGATCCGCCACCCCGGAAATCGCCGCTCGCACCGCCGCGTTCCGCAGGGTTTCTCCCGTGATGGCAAGCGCCGCGATCGGCGTTACGCCGTTTTTCAACATCGTCCCCAGCGTTCGGGCAAAGCGGCCGATTTCGAGCTTGATCGCGAGGTCGCCGACCACCGGGAGACGCAGTTTGAATCGGTCCCATGCAAGCCGCCCAGCCGGGCGACGGAGGTAAAGCGCCAAACCGCAACCCAAGAGAACCGGAAGCGCCAGCAACGCCCACCAGTAATCTTGCATCAGATCCGAAATCGCGAGAATGACCGTGGCTGACATCGGCAGCTTCGCCCCCGCCTCGTCGAAGAGCGGGCGAAACCGGGGCACCACGAAGCCGAACAAGAGCGCGACCGACGCGGTGCCTGTTGCCAGCACGATCATCGGATAGGTCAATGCCGATTTTATTTGCTCGCGGGCATTCTGCGATTTCTCCAGAAAATCGCCGAGATGGCGCAGCGTCTGTTCGAGTGAACCACCGGTCTCGCCTGCCCGCACCATTCCCACATAAAAGCGGGGAAACGTGGCGCCACGGGACGCCATCGCGTCGGCGAGCGAACTTCCCGCCCGGATTCGATCGAGCAACGCCTCGATTTCGACGCGATCTCGCTTCCGCAACGTGCTGGCGACGATCTCAAGAACCCGATCGACGGCGAGGCCCGCGTGGAGCAGTAGCGCGAGCTGCTGGGTGATCAGGGCGAGATTGCCGACGCTCCGCCCCATGCCGGTGAACAGCGGGCGCGTGAGCGCGCGCCGCCACGCAGAACCCGCGCTCTCGTCGGCGCGGATGGGCACATGACCGGTGCTCTGCAACCGCTCGACAACGGCGGCCTGGTTTGCGGCCTCCATTTCGCCGGAAACCAATTGGCCGTTCGCCGTCACCGCTTGATAGCGAAAGAGCGCCATTCCTCAGACGTCCCGAGTGACGCGCAAGACCTCCTCCAGGGACGTCAACCCCTGGGATGCCTTGCGAATCCCGTCATCATACATCGAGCGCATACCGGCGGCGACCGCGGCACGATGCAGCTCAAACGCCTCCGCGCGGCGCAACACCAAGCGGCGAACATCATCGGTCATGACGAGAAGCTCCGTGATCGCAAGGCGGCCTAAATACCCGGTGCCCGTGCAGTTTTCACAGCCTTTGGTGTGATAGAAGATCGGCGGCGCGCCATGGGTCTGGGGCAGCCGCAACTCGGTCACCAGCTCGGGAAGTGCGGCGTACGGTTCCCGACAGTTTGGGCAAAGTCGGCGAACCAGGCGCTGCGCGAGAATCCCGTTCAGCGTTGACGTAACGAGGTAGTCCTCGACCCCCATGTCCAGGAGCCGCGTCACGGTCGCCGCGGCGCTGTTGGTGTGAAGGGTCGACAGCACGAGGTGGCCCGTGAGGGCCGCCTGAATCGCGATCTGAGCGGTCTCAAGGTCGCGCATCTCGCCGATCATGATGATATCCGGGTCTTGCCGCAGAATGGAGCGGAGCACATGCGCGAAGCTCAGCTCTATCTGCGGGCGCACCTGAATTTGATTGACGCCTTCCAGTTGATACTCGATCGGGTCCTCGACGGTGAACAGCTTCTTTTCGGGTGAATTGAGGCGCATCAAGCTGGTGTAAAGCGTTGTCGTCTTGCCGCTGCCGGTCGGCCCGGTCACCAGCAAGATGCCCTGCGCCTGTTCCAGCACGCGCAGGAACGGCGCGACGGAATCTTCCGCAAAACCCAGCGCACCGAAATCATGCACAAGCCCGGTACGATCAAGGATGCGCATGACGACGCTTTCGCCATGCAGCGTCGGCACCGTCGAAATGCGCAGATCGTAGTCGCGGCCCTGGATTGCCTGGCGAAAGCGGCCATCCTGCGGCAACCGGCGCTCGGCGATGTTGAGCTTCGCCATGATCTTGATGCGCGAGGTGATCGCCGCGCGCAGCGCCAGCGGCGGCTCCGCCACTTCGCGCATCACTCCGTCGATGCGGTAGCGCACGACCAGACGATTTTGGAACGGTTCAATGTGAATATCGGACGCCCGTGCCTCGACCGCGCGCGCTAGGAGCTGGTTCACCAATCGAATTACGGGGCCTTCGCTCGCAAGATCGCGCAGGCGATCCACGTCCTCGAGCAGCTCCTCGTCGACGGCATCCTGCGTCTTCTCGGCGACCGGGGCGCGCGAGCCGCCCTCGATCTCGTAGAGACGGTGAAACGCCGTTTCGAACTCCGTTGCCAACGCCACCCTTGCAATAATCGGCTGACCGCTAGCCACCTCCATCGCGCGCTTCGTAAACTCATCCAGCGGGTCGACCATCGCGAGGACCAGCCCCTCGGCCGTAAGTGCCAACGGCAGGACGCCCGCTTCATGCAGGAACTTTTTGCTTACGTCGCCGTTCAAAAGCGCGCTGTCCGGGTAATCGGCGGGTTTGACCGTCACCAGGCCGAGTTCGGCCGCAAGCGCCTCGGCCGCATCCCGCTCGCTTACATAACCGAGCTTCACCAAAAGTGCGTCGAGCCGGTCGCGGTTCTCGGATTGGATCCGCTGGACACGGTCCAACGCCCCCTGATCGATCTTGTCGGCGCGGATTAGGCGCGCCGCAAACGACCGCTCGACCTGCCGGCGGTCCTCGCTATTCGCGACCATGAACGATGTTTACCCGATTGCCGGCCCGCCGCGACACAGAATCTTGGGGACATTTATTGCAATGTTTCGTTCCGATTCGGCGGCGTGCCAGTCAGAACAGCGGGCCGAAGAGCCAGATCACCCATGTCCCCAAGCAAAGCCCAGGCCCGAAGGGAAGAGCCGTTGCCAAAGTCGGCTGCCGCCCCTTCAGGCCCGCGGCCGCGATCCAAGCGAGGCTCGCGAGCGCGGCGATCAGAACCACCGAGGGCAGTCCCTCCCATGCCACCCAAGCTCCTGATGCCGCGAACAATTTTGCATCCCCCGCCCCCATCCCTTCGCGTCCCCGCCAAGCGCGATAGGCGAGCCGGATCAACGCAAAAGCGACAAAACCTGCAATCGCGCCAATGGCGTGCGGATAGAGCGTGTCGCGATCTTCCAGATACGCGACCACGAGTCCCGCGGGGATGAGAGGTAACGTCAGCACATCGGGCAATACCCCCTCTCGCCCATCGATCACAGCCAGCGCCAGAAGAGACCAGCCAAGCCCGCAGCTCGCCCAAACGACCCATCCCTGCGCCGCCGCGACGGCGGTAACGGCAACAGCGATCGCTCCGATTTCCAGCACCGGGTACAGGAGCGAAATACGCTCGGAGCAGTGTCGGCAGCGGCCGCCCAGCATGGCCCAACCCGCCAATGGCACCAACTCCACCGGGCCAAGCGTGTGACCGCACTGTGGGCACGCGGACCTGCCCCACACCACCGTCAATCCCCGCGGCAATCGGGTCACCAGCACGCCGAGAAAACTGCCGATCAGCGGCGCAAACACGATCGGCAGCCACCAAGCCTCAGCGAGCATCGTTTGCAACCGACGGACCTCATTCCCGGTGATGCGCCCTTGGCGCCGCCCATCATCACGGGATCGCCGCGCCGTGTCGACCAGCATGGCGCGTTTTCTTGCAGCACTTTCGGCTTCCGTCGATCAGTGGCTCTCGGTATGGTCAGAATAAGAAACAGGGGAGGCGGAGATGGCACACGCCGTTTTGCGGGCGGGGGCAGCTTTTTTATTCCTCACATCCGTTCTCGCGGTCGGCAAAGCCGAAGCACAAGTGAACGATCCAGCCGGGCGAAGGCCGCATCCTGCCGATCTGGGCGCCACCAATCAGGGACCGCCCATCGAGGTCGGGATCGGCAGTTGGTACGGCGGGCGGAGCGTCCGCGGCCATCGTACCGCCAACGGCGACCGCTTCGACGAGAACCAGCTCACTGCCGCGCATCCCAAACTTCCCTTCTCGACTCACGTGCGCGTGACCAACCTTGGCAACGGCAAGGAAGTCACCGTCCGTATCAATGATCGCAACGCCACCTACACAGGTCGCGTCATCGATCTTTCGCGCCGCGCGGCCGAGACGATCGGCATGCGATTCCAGGGGATCGGCCTGGTTGCCATCGTGCCGGACGCGAGCGCGCCCACGCAGGTCATCTCATCACCGGCGCGCCGTACCGGCGTTCCAAGCTCGTGAAGAATCGGGCGGGAGGGCGGCATTATCCTAACTCCTATCCCGGCGAACGCGATCCCTTCCGCGCTCCGGAACTTTGAAGCCGCTCTGACGGACCTATCGGCGCGCCGCGTTTGCAGCGCGATCGCGCAGACCTCATCGCTCCGAGCGGAGGGCGAGCTTGCGGAATCGCAACGTCGGGAAGGCCTGGCGCTGGCGCATCGTTTCGGCATGGGGGTGCGGAGCGACGCTACTCCCGCGCCCTTCGGCTGGGACGGCGCTCGGTTGTCGGGGCAGACCGAAGCTTACGTACTGCTGCACGAGATCGCGCATTATCAGCTAGCGCCGATGGACCGCCGACGTCTCATCGAGTTCGGACTCGGTCCCGGGCCGGATACGACGGATTATCCCGGCGCGGAGCGCGCGGCGGTGCTTCATGGCATCGAGCGCGACCGCGAGGAGGCCATGGCGTCCTTGCTGGGAATCCTCTGGGAGACCGCGCTCGGACATCCGGCTCTCGCATCGTTCCTGGACCAAAATTGGCTTGAGGGCGCGGCCGATAGCCGCGCCGCCCGCCACTTCACCGACGTGCTCCATCGCCTCATTGCCGATGGCTTCGTTGATGCGAGGTCCAGGCCGACATTTTTGACGCGCGCGTAGGCCGTCGTAACAAATACGACGCGCCTTCAATCACATAACAAGGGGCGAACCGCACTCGTTCTGCAACCACGGCAAGCACATTCAGGAGCACATTGATGACGTTGGAAGCCGTTTTGTACGCGCGGATCGACCGCGTCTGGCGGAGCGCGAGCACGGGTATCCTGCCGGGATTATGCCTTACCGGCGCGATCGCTCTCATTGCTTTTGTGCTGCGACTCATTCCGGTGGTGGCTTTGTTCAGTCCGATGATCTTGTCGATCCTGATCGGTACGGCGTTCCACAACGTGCTCGGAACGCCCCAAATCGCCAAAGCCGGAATCACCTTCTCCCTCCGGCGCATTCTTCGCTTTGCCATCGTCCTGCTCGGGATTCAGCTCACGATCTCGCAAGTGACCGATGTCGGTACCGCCGGCGCAATCGTTATCGCGTCATCGCTGGTCGTCACCTTTTGGATCACCAAATGGCTCGCCTGGCCCTTCGGGGTCGACCCGAAGCTCGCCGAGTTGATCGCGGCCGGCACTTCCATCTGCGGCGCGTCAGCGGTGATTGCCACCAATACGGTAACCCGCGGCAGTGAGGAGGACGTCGCTTACGCCGTAGCCGCAGTGACCGCGCTCGGGTCGATCGCCATGTTCGTTTGGCCGCTCTGGCCGAGCATCCTCCATCTTGATCCGCGCACCTATGGTCTCTGGACCGGTGCCTCCATCCACGAGATTGCTCAGGTGGTGGCGGCAGCATTCCAGAATAGCAAGGAATCCGGGGACCTCGCGACAATCGCAAAACTCACGCGCGTCATGCTGTTGGCGCCATTGGTCATCACACTCGGCTTTCTGCGACGCGGCGGCAGCGCACCCGGCGACACCGCCAAGGCGCCGCCGATCCCCTGGTTCGTGCTGGGCTTTATGGCCGTGATCGCTCTCAATAGCGTGATCACAATTCCGCCCGCGACCAAGGGTTGGATCGTTCAGCTTACGCTCTTCCTCCTCTCGGTCGCGCTTGCGGCCATGGGGATGATGACCGACATCCGGAAGCTGTTGGCCAAGGGGCTGAGACCGTTGCTTCTCGCTTGCGCCTCTTGGTTTTTTATCTCGGGATTCAGCTTGGCTCTGATCCTGGTATGGAGAAATTTATCCCTCTGAGCGCGACACTGCCGCGCTCAAGAGGCATGCGTCCTGTGCTCCGCAATGAGTGATGCTTTTCAGTGCGACTCCCGCGCGACCTTGGCCCCGCTCTTGCCGACGAGAAAATCGAGATCGGCGCCTTGATGCGCTTGAAGCACGTGATCGACGTAGAGCCGGGCATATCCCCGGTCATATTCGGCGGCCGGAGGCTTCCAGGCGCGGCGGCGGCGCTTTAGCTCGGCGGCGGAGATATCGAGGTTGAGGCTCCGCTTATCCACGTCCAGCTCGATCCAGTCGCCATTCTTCACCATCGCCAGGGTGCCGCCCACCGCGGCCTCCGGCGACACGTGCAGCACGACGGTGCCGTAAGCGGTCCCGCTCATGCGCGCATCGGAGATGCGCACCATGTCGGTGATGCCCTTCTTCAGCACTTTCTTGGGCAGCGGCATGTTGCCGACCTCGGGGAAACCCGGATAGCCCTTGGGCCCCGCTCCCTTCAGCACCATGACCTGGTTTTCATCGGCGTCGACGCTGTCGATCCGCGCGTGAAAATCGTCGATGTCCTCGAACACCAGGGCGCGCCCGCGATGCTTCATCAACGCCGGCGTCGCGGCTGATGGCTTGATCACGGCGCCGTCCAGACAGAGATTGCCGCGCAGCACCGCAATTCCCGCCTCTTCCTTAAGCGGCGACCTCAGGGTCGCCACCACTTCGCGGTCATAGCAGGGCGCGCTTCTGGTGTTGTCGCCAATGGTCTTGCCGTTGACGGTAAGCGCGTCGCGATGGATGAGATCGCCCAGCTCCCGGATCACCGCCGGCAATCCGCCCGCGTAATAGAGATCCTCCATCAGGAATTTGCCCGATGGCATCAGGTTCACCAGAAGCGGGATGTCGTGGCCGAGACGGTCCCAATCCCTGAGCTCGAGCCGCACGCCGATCCGACCCGCGAGCGCCAGCAGATGCACGACGGCGTTGGTCGAGCCGCCGATCGCCGCATTGACCCGAATGGCATTCTCGAACGCTTTGCGTGTGAGGACCTTCGACATGCGCAGGTTTTCGCCCACCATCTCGACGGCACGCCGACCCGCCATATGCGCGAGCACATAACGTCGGGAGTCGACCGCTGGGATGGCCGCGTTCATCGGCAAGCCAAGGCCCAGACTCTCGACCATGCTCGCCATTGTCGAGGCCGTACCCATGGTCATGCAGTGTCCGGCGGAGCGGGACATGCAGGCTTCCGCATCCATGAAGTCCGCAAGCGACATCTTGCCGGCTCGCACGTCTTCGCTCATCGACCAGACATTAGTGCCGGAGCCGATGTCTTGCCCGCGGAACTTGCCATTGAGCATGGGGCCGCCCGAGACCCCGATGGTCGGGAGATCGCAGCTCGCAGCACCCATCAGCAGCGCCGGCGTCGTCTTGTCGCAGCCCATCAGCAGGACCACGCCGTCGATCGGATTGGCGCGGATCGATTCCTCCACGTCCATGCTCACGAGATTGCGGAACAGCATGGTGGTGGGCCGCATCAGGGTCTCCCCCAGGCTCATCACCGGAAATTCGAGCGGGAAACCACCCGCTTCGTAGACGCCCCGCTTCACGTACTCGGCAATGCGCCGGAAATGCGCGTTGCAAGGCGTGAGCTCCGACCAGGTATTGCAGATGCCGATCACCGGCCGGCCGTCGAACAGGTGTTGCGGCAGGCCCTGGTTTTTCATCCAGGAGCGATGCGCGAAACCATCGCGGTCAGCATGACCGAACCAACGGGTGCTACGGAGCTTGCGCGGCTTGCGGGCGTCGTCGGGCATTGCCTCTCCTCGGTTTTGCGCCGGCGTCGCATTGACAGGGCATGCCGGCCTTGTTTCCAATGCCGCATCTTAGAGCATTTTTCTCGGAACTTCCCAAGCAAGGATCGAACGCCCATGAACCAAATCGATCTCCGCAATCGGATTGCCGTCATCACCGGCGGCGCGCGTGGTATCGGCTATGCGATCGCCGAGCGCTTTGCGCGCTCGGGTGCAAAGGTTGCGCTTTGGGATCTCGACGGCGCCGAGCGTGCGGCCGAGGAGATCGCGGGCGCGATCGGCCTCAAGCTCGACGTGACCGATCCCGATGCGGTTGCCGAAGCGGTGCGCGCGACCGAGCGGCGGCTCGGGCCGATCGATATCCTGGTGGCAAGCGCCGGGATCACCGGCCCCAATGTCAGCGTCGCGGAGTATCCGGTCGACGCCTGGCGCCGCGTGATCGAGATCAATCTGAACGGCGTCTTCATCTGCAACCGCGCGGTCGCGCCCGGCATGGCCAAGCGGAATTACGGGCGGATCGTCAACATCGCCTCGATCGCCGGCAAGGAAGGCAATCCCAATGCCGGTGCCTACTCGGCCTCCAAGGCCGGAGTGATCGCGCTCACGAAGTCGCTGGGAAAGGAACTGGCAACGACCGGCGTCCGCGTCAATTGCGTTGCACCCGCGGTGGTCAAGACCGATCTCTTTGCCCAGATGACGGAAGAGCACATCAAATTCATGCTTTCGAAGGTTCCCATGGGCCGCTTCGGCACCGTCGAGGAAGTGGCGGCGCTGGTCGCGTGGCTCTGCTCGGAGGAGTGCTCGTTCAGCACCGGCGCCGCGTTCGATCTATCGGGCGGGCGCGCGACCTATTGAGGTGTGCCTCTACCGCGATTTGCCGGAATCCGGCACGCTTCCGTGCTGGTGCGGCGGCTGCGCAACGGAGCCCGATTCCGGCACCGAACCCGCGGCATGATGCGCGTGTGACTGCGGCGGCGAACTATCGAAAGGCAAGGGTGCGCCGCCTTCCATCTGCTCCAGTACGCGGATGCGGTCCTCGATCGGCGGATGCGTCGCAAAGAGATTGAGAAACGCGGACTCGTGCATGGGGTTCTCGATGAACATCTGCCGCACCTCCGAGGGAACATGCGGCACATCGGGATTTCCCGAGATCTTCCGTAGCGCCGAGATCAGCGCTTCCGGACGCTTGGTCAGCTCCACCGACCCTTCGTCGGCCAGATATTCGCGCCGTCGTGAAATGGCAAAGCGCAGAACCAGCGCCAACACGTAGGCGACCGCTCCCACGAGGGCGACGACGAGACCCATGGCATCGCTTCCGCGCCGGTCGCTGGACGAGACGAGCATGCCGCGCCAGCAAAGCTGGGCCACGAACGAAATAATCCCCACGAATAAAATGGTCACGATCAACAGCCGAGTATCGCGGTTTCGGATATGCGTGAGTTCGTGCCCGAGCACCGCTTCCAATTCCGCATCGTTGAGCGTATCGAGGAGGCCGCGGGTGACCGTGACCGCATAGCTCCGGGTGTCAATCCCACTCGCGTAAGCGTTCATCGCGTCGGTGTCGATGATGTAGAGCTTCGGCATGGCCATGCCGCGAGAGATGCAGAGCGTTTCGAGGATGCCATATAGCCGAGGCTGCTCGGCATGGGTTACAGCCTTGGCGCCGGTTGCGCGATGGATCATGAAATCGTTGCAGAGATACCCGATCGCAAGCCACAACAACGCGGCGCCGATCACGTAGGGGCCGATGGATCGCGCGACCCCGAGCGTGAAGTCGAGCGGCCCATAGGTCCCCAGCACCGGCGTCACGTTCCAGGTCAGAAAATCGTCCGGCGCTATGCCTTCTTGGCTGCTGATGAACAGCATCATGACGTAGACCAAAACGCTCAGGAACAACAGCAGCAGAAATGGAAACGCGGCCAGCAGCAGGGTCGACTTGATGTTGTTATTCCAGCGGTAGGCGGATAGCCCGATCGTCGGCGTCATGGCTCAGCCGCCGAAAGAGACCTTCGGCGGCTCACTTGCCGCCGCCTTCTCCGTGGCGTCGAGTGCCCACATTTCCGCCGGCGTGAAGCCTGTCGCGCCCGCGATCAGCGCGGCAGGGAACTGCTGGACGCTCGTGTTGTACTCGGCAACGGCGTTGTTATAGAACCGCCTGGCCGCCGCTATCTTGTTTTCGATCTCCTCCAGCTCCGATTGTAGCTGGCGAAAATTTTCGTTGGCTTTGAGTTGCGGGTAAGCTTCCGCCACCGCGAAGACCCGTCCCAGCGCCGCCGAGAGTACGCTTTCGGCCTGCCCTTTCTCCTGCAGCGAGCCCGCCCGCATGGCGGCGGTGCGCGCCTCCGTCACCTTTTCCAGCACGCCGCTCTCATGCGCCGCATATCCCTTCACTGTTTCGACCAGGTTAGGCACCAGGTCGTGGCGCTGCTTCATCTGCACGTCGATGTCGGCAAAGGCATTCTTGTAGGCTTGCCGGAGCGCGACCAGTCGATTGTAAATCATCACCAGGAAGCCCAGGACGGCCAAAACAACGATGACGACAATCCAGGTGGTGCTCATAAAGTGCCCTCTATCGTTTCATGAGGATATTATCGGAAACGGGACCGCAAGCCGATCCCGTCGTCGTGTCAGCCGCGCCCGAGGCTCGCGGCACGGCGCGCAAGGGAGGTAATGCGGTCCCAGTTGCGCGTGGCGAGATCCGAGGCCGGTACCATCCAGGAACCCCCGACCATCGGCACGTTGGGAAGCCGCAGGTAGTGCGGCGCTGTTTCTTCGGTGATTCCGCCGGTCGGACAGAAGGCGACGCCGCGGAACACCGGCGCCAGCGCCGCCAAGGCCGCCGCCCCGCCGAGGCTCGCCGCCGGAAAAAATTTGAGCAGCGAGCACCCGAGGTCGCGTGCCGCCATCACTTCCGAGGGGGTGGCGACGCCGGGCATGTAGGGCAAGCCCGACGCCAGTCCGGAGGCGACCAAGCTCGGCGTGAAACCGGGACTCACCAGGAAACGAGCGCCCGCCTCTACCGCCCGCGTCACGTCGGCCGGGCGCAGGAGGGTCCCCGCTCCCACCACCGCGTCCGGAAGCTCGTGCGCAATCGCGGCAATCGCCCCCGGAGCGGCGTCGGTTCGCAGGGCCACTTCGAGCCGGGTCAATCCGCCTCGCACAAGCGCCCGGGCAAGGGGCACCGCGTCCTCGATGGCCTCGATCGTGAGAACCGGAATGACCGCGGTTTGCTCGAAAATCTCGTCCATGCGTTCCAGTTTCCCTGCTTGACGGCATGCCCGCGCGCACGGGAAGACTAATCGAATCGGCAATGGCGACAAGGGGTGAGTATGGGGCAAGCGAAGATTCGTGTGGCGGCGATCGGCGAATGCATGATCGAGCTCGCTTGCCGCGACGGCGCAAGCCCGGTGCTGGGCTTCGGTGGCGATACCCTCAACACCGCGGTTTATCTCGCCCGCTGCGGCGCGAGCGAGGGGATCTCGGTCGACTATGTGACCGCGCTGGGTAGCGACCCCATGAGCGATATGATGGTCTCGGCCTGGGCGGCGGAAGGGATCGGCACCGATAAGGTAGAGCGCCGTGCCGACCGGTTGCCTGGTCTTTACATGATCCGAACCGACGACTCGGGCGAGCGGCGCTTCTACTATTGGCGCCAGCAGGCGGCAGTGCGCGAGCTATTCCTTGGCCAGGCTGCGGATCGGGTGCTGGCATCGCTCACGGATTATGACGCGCTTTACTTCTCGGGAATCACCCTGGCGGTGCTGACCGCCGAAGCACGCGAGCGCCTTCGCCAGACGCTGCTCGTTGCACGCCAGCGCGGTGCAACGGTGGTGTTCGACAGCAACTACCGCCCGGCACTTTGGCCTGGTCCGGGTGCAGCGCAGCTCGTCTTCAAGACATTCTTTCCGGTCCTGAGCATGGCGCTGCCGAGCTTTGAAGATGAAGCGAAACTCTGGGGCGTTGAGAGCCCAAGAGCGACCGCGCGGCGCTACTCTGCGGCAGGGGTACCGGAGATCGTGGTCAAATGCGGCGCGGATGGTTGCGTCGTGTCGTTCGAAGGTGAGCTGAACTCTGTACCGGTTCCCGCCGTCATCACGCCGGTCGACACCACCGCCGCCGGCGATGCTTTCAACGCGGCCTATCTCGCCGCGCGCTTGCGCGGGCGCCCTCCGGCGGAGGCCGCGCGGATGGCACATTGCCTCGCCGCCGCCGTGATCGGACATTCGGGCGCGATCATTCCGCGCCACGCCACTCCCGACCTTTGGACGTCGCCATGACCAGAACGCGGCGCTGCCGGAGCTGGCGTGGATGAACCCGGAAACCCTCGGCATCGGGCCCGACGGGGTTCCGGACTGAACCTTCAGACCACGCGGGTCAGGAGCGGCTTTCCCGCGAAATGCGCTTTCAAGTTCTCGACCACCAGGTCGCCCATGGCCTTGCGGGTCTCATGAGTACCACTCCCCTGGTGCGGCGATAGCACGACATTGTCGAGGCCGAGCAGCTCCTCCGGCACCTTGGGTTCGCCCTGGAACACATCGAGGGCAGCCGCTCCGAGGCTGCCATCCCCTAGCATCCGCACCATCGCGGCCTGATCCACCACCGTGCCGCGGGAAATATTGACCAGCGTGCCCTCGGGTCCCAACGCCTTCAGCACCTCGGCGTTGATGAGGTTCTTGGTCTCGGCGCCGCCGGGGCAAGTCAGGATCAGAAAATCGACCTCCGCCGCCATTTGCCGCAAATCCGTGAAATGCGCGTACGGCACGGGCTTCTTGTGCGGTCCGAAATACGCGATCTTCATACCGAACGCGTCGGCACGCTTGGCGACCGCCATGCCGATGCGGCCGAGCCCGACGATGCCCAGCAGTTTGCCGCCCACGAATTGGCAGAGCGGGAACGCGTCCTCGAGCCACTTGCCCGCGCGTACATAGCGATCCGCCTGCGGAATGCGCCGCGCGATCGATAGCAGCAGCACCATCCCGAGGTCGGCAACGCACTCCGTCAGGACGTCGGGGGTGTTGGTGACGGGAATACCCCGCTGTTTCGCGGCCGGAAGATCGACGGCATCAACACCGACGCCAAAGCACGCGATGATTCCGGTCTTGGGAAGTGCGTCCATCACCTCGGCCTTGCAACCGAAATGCCCGGCGGTGACGATTGCCCGCACCCGGTCGCGGAGGTCGCGCAGCAGCCCGGCCTGGTCCTTCGCCTCCCACGCCCGATGCATGGCAAACATCGCATCGAGCTCGGCCATGGTCGGTTCATGAATCGGGGTCAGCAGCACGATCTCGGTCTTCATTGTCGCATTCCCTTCGACTGAAATTCGCGAGAGAATGCAGACCTTGGCGGCGATCGTCAAACCCTCGACCGAAGGGAGCCGGGCTACGCGGAGTTGCGGCGGCTCGCTTATTCGAGCCCGTGTGCCCTGAGAAAACCGGGATTGCTTTCACGGAGCTTCTGCAGGGTCAGCGCCCATAACAGGTCTCTGATCTCGCCCCGGCGCGCAGTCGGCGGGTCGAAGCGCCCTGCCCGAATATCCTGGGTCAGCCGATGAAAATGTTCGGCGGGGTCACCGGGTCCATAAAGGCGTTCGAGCGCGGCGCGAACCGGCGCCAGGGCCGCCTCTCCCGCTTTCGCCTCGCGCTTGGCGATGGCCCGGGCGCGCTCGATCATGGCGACAACTAATCGTCGATCATCACCTTCGAGCGTGCCGAGACGCTCGGCCTCCAATTCCAGTGCGAGCATTTCGAGTTCGCGTCCGCCCGGCAGATCGCGCATCAGAGCGTCCCCGCTTCGATCAGGCGGAGAATTTCGAACTCGCACTCCGCGGGCCGGCGTCCCGTGAGCGCGAGCGCCAGGGAGCGCTCACCCCCACGCAGGTAACGCTCGCGCTGCTGCAAGGCAAGCAGCAGCCAGCGGAGGCTCGCCATCACTTCCCAATAATGCAGCCGCTTCGTATCCAGCGTCCGTCGGGCGTGCTCCTCATAGGCGCGATAGAACAATGCTCGGGGCGCCAGGCCCCCGGCTTCCCTGTCGATTGCGCCGAAGCGCCAGGACTTGCAGCAGAACCAGCCGATGTCCTCATGCGGATCACCCCAGTTCGCGAACTCCCAGTCGAGAATGGCTGTAGGCGCCTTCTTGCCGACAAGGTAATTGCCGGTGCGGAAATCGCCATGCAGCAGCACGATTTCGGATGCGGCCGATTTTTCGCGCGCGAGCCAGCGCAGCGCCCATTCAGCCACAGGGTGCGGGTCTTCAAAATCATCGAGCCAGCGCCGATACAGAGCGACGCGCTCGGCCGCGGGGTCGGCGGGCGGGTCGCCCAGCGCCGCTAAATCCAACCGCGGTGGCCTGATCCCGTGGATCGTCGCGAGTTCACGGGCAAGACTCAGCGCGATTTCCCCTCGCTGCTCCGCCCCGCACTCATCGCGTACCAACTTGGCGCCGCTGGTTTCGCCTTCGGCCCACTGCATGATAAAAAAGGGCCGCCCGAGTGCGGCGGTACCGCTGCAACAGAACAGCGGCTCCGGAACCGTGACACCGGCGCCGCGCGCCGCACATAGAACCGCGTATTCCTCAGCACGACCGAGGCTCGCGGCGATGCGGGTCGGGGCGTCAGTGCGCAAAACCAGCAGATGGCGTCCGGCGAGCGAACCGCCGGTCATCTCCGCTTCGATCTTCCAATTCTCCTGAACGGCGCCGGCGGTGAGCGCGGTCGCGGCATGAATCGCAACCTTTGTGGCACCGGTTTCGTGTTGGAGATATCGCTCCAGCGCGTACCGCGTCTCCGGGGATCGGAGCATCGGTCTAACCGCCCAATGCCTTTGCCCGTTCCCGCAGCACAAATTTCTGGATTTTGCCGGTGGAGGTTTTGGGCAGCGGTCCAAACACGATGGTCTTGGGCACTTTGAAATGCGCGAGCTGCTCGCGGCACCACGCGATAATCTCTTGAGCCTCGACCGTCTCCCCCGGTTTCACCGTGACGAAGGCGCAGGGCGTCTCGCCCCATTTTGGGTCGGGCCTCGCGACGACAGCCGCTTCCAGCACCCGCGGGTGCCGGTACAGCACCTCCTCGACCTCCAGGGACGAAATGTTCTCGCCGCCCGATATGATGATGTCCTTGGCGCGGTCCTTGATCTCCACGTAGCCATTCCCATGCATCACCGCGAGATCGCCGGTATGGAACCAGCCGCCGGCAAAGGCTTCTTCGCTTGCCCCGGGGTTCTTCAGATAGCCTTTCATGACGGTGTTGCCGCGCAACACCATCTCGCCGATGGTCATCCCATCCGAGGGCACATCGCGCATGGTCGTGGGATCGACCACACGCACGCGATCGAGCGTCAAATACCGCACCCCCTGCCGCGCCATCATCGCTGCCTTGTCGTTGAGCGCTAGCGCGCCCCAATCTTCCTGCCAGGCGCAAAGCGTGGCCGGACCATAGGATTCCGTGAGGCCATAGAGGTGCGTCACGCGGAACCCCATCCGCTCCATCGCCGCGATGATCGCCGATGGCGGCGCGGCGCCGCCAGTCGCGACTTCGACCACATGCTCGAACCGTCGCTGCACGTTCGCGGGGGCGTTCACGAGCATGTTGAGCACGATCGGCGCGCCGCAGAGATGGGTGACGCGATGCTCGGCGATCAGGGGGAAGATCAAGGCCGGATCGACGCGGCGGAGGCACACATGAGTCCCGGCCGCCGCCGTCACCGCCCAGGTGTAGCTCCAGCCGTTGCAGTGAAACATCGGCAGGGTCCAGAGATAGACCGCCGCCGGCGTCAGGCCGAAGGCGATGGCGTTGCCGATGGCATTCAGGTAGGCGCCGCGATGGTGGTAAACCACGCCCTTGGGATTGCCGGTGGTGCCGGAAGTGTAGTTGAGGGCGATCGCCTGCCACTCCTCACGCGGCTGGCCTTCGGGTGCAAGCGGCTCGGCCGATGCGAGGAACGCCTCGTAGTCCGTTTCGCCCAGCAGATCGCCGCCCTCATGCAGGGGATCGTCGATATCGATCACAATCGGCCGCCGCGTCACCTGGCCTAGAGCAACGCGCACTGTCTGCGAGAATTCACGGTCGCAAATCAGGATCTTCGAAGCGGCGTGATCGAGAATGAACGCGATCGAGCTTGCATCGAGACGATAGTTGAGCGCGTTCAACACCGCGCCGACCATCGGCACGGCATAATGGGCCTCGAGCAGCGCGGGAACATTGGGCGCCACGACCGAGACGGTATCGCCGGGTCCGATACCCCTTCGATACAGCGCATTCGCGAGGCGTCGGCAGCGCTCTTGGAATTCGCGATAGGTGAAGCGACGCGGACCGTGGATGACAGCGGTCTTGTCGGGATAAACCGTGGCGGTGCGCGCTAAAAACGACAGCGGCGTCAACGCCGCGAAGTTGGCGCGGCGGCGGTCCAGGAACTCGGCGTCGTAGAGAGGATGCGGCATGAGCGTTCCGCGCATCCTTGCGATGCAATCTACAACCGTCAAGCGGTACCCGCGGGATTACGGGCGTGCTAGACTGCGCTCTCTACCGGCCCGAGGAGGCGCTATTTTCATGCGCATCGACATCGTTTCCGACGTGATCTGCCCCTGGTGCTTCATCGGCAAGCGTCGCCTTGCCGCGGCTCTGCGCCAACGTCAGGAACCCTCCGCGATGGTGGCGTGGCACCCGTTTCAGCTCAACCCCGACATGCCGCTTGAAGGCATGCCGCGCGAACGCTATCTCGCCAACAAATTCGGCGGCGCGCAGCATGCGGGACGCATTTACGACAATATCACCAGTGTCGGCGCGTCCGTCGGCATCCCCTTTGCCTTCGAGCGCATCAAGGTGACCCCCAACACCCGCGACGCGCATCGGTTGATCCGCCACGCGCAGGACACCGAACACGGCGATGCCGTCGTCGAAGCGCTGTTCAAGGCTTATTTCATCGAAGGGCGCAATATCGGGGATGCGGCGACGCTCGCGGACATCGGCGGCGAAACGGGCCTCGATCGCGCGGAGGTGAAACGTTACATCGAAAGCGATACCGCCGTGGACGAGACGCTTGCCGAAGACATGAGCGCGCGGCGCATCGGCATCACCGCGGTGCCATGCTTCATTTTCGACAAGAAATACGTCGTATCGGGCGCGCAGGAGCCGGAGTTCTTCTTTCCGCTGTTCGATCTGCTGAAAAGCGAGCGCGAAACGGCCGCCGCCAAGTAGCGGCGATTCAGCGTCTTCGCCCCTGAACTGCCCGCTCGGGCTTCTGCGGGGGTGGCGGGCCGCTTTCTGCCGGCGCCGCCGCGGCTATCTCCGCCAGCTTCGAGAGAATGTTGCGTACTCCCTGAACCCGATCCTTGGTCTCCTCCCAGTTGCGCATGATGACCAGCCGCTGGTCCGGGCGGAGCCGCGCGGTGCCAAGCTGTGCCTGCAAGAACTCGGCGAGGCCCGCGGGATTGGCATAACGGTTGTCGTGGAAGCTCAAGACCGCGCCCTTTGGACCCGCATCGACCTTGTCTATGCCGGCGGCACGACAGAGCCGCTTGATGTCGATGATCTCCAGCAGATTTTCCACTTCGCGCGGCAAATGCCCGAACCGATCGACCAACTCGGCGGCAAAAGCATCGATCTCGCGCCGGTCCACCAGTGCCGCGACCCGGCGATAGAGACCCAGCCGCACATTGAGATCGGCGACATAGGTCTCGGGTATGAGCACGGGCATGCCCATGGTGATCTGCGGTGTCCAATCCTCCGGGGCATCGCCCAAACTAACGGTCCCCGTGCGCGCGGCAGCCACCGCTTCCTCGAGCAGATGCTGATAGAGCTCGATCCCGACTTCGCGAATGTGCCCCGATTGCTCTTCGCCCAGCAGATTGCCGGCGCCGCGAATATCGAGGTCGTGGCTCGCGAGCTGAAACCCCGCACCCAAGGTATCGAGGGTCTGCATCACCTCGAGACGTCGCTCGGCGTTCGCCGAGAGCCCCTTGCCGGCCGGGAGCGTGAAGTAGGCGTAGGCTCGTAGCTTGCCGCGCCCGACGCGCCCGCGGAGCTGATAGAGCTGCGCCAACCCGAACATATCCGCGCGGTGCACCACGAGCGTGTTCGCGGTCGGAATATCGAGGCCGGATTCGATGATGTTGGTCGAGAGCAGCAAGTCGAACGCGCCGTCGTCGAAGGCGCTCATCACCCGTTCGAGGTCTCTCGCCGCCATGCGGCCGTGCGCCATGGCTACTTTTAGCTCCGGGACCAATTCGCGCAGCGCGCCCCGCACGTCGTCGAGATCGCTGATGCGCGGCGCCACATAGAATATCTGCCCACCGCGGTGCTGCTCGCGCAGCAGCGCCTCGCGGACCACCAGCGGGTCATAGGGCAGCACGAAACTTCTGACCGCCAAACGGTCGACCGGCGGCGTCGCGATGACGCTCATTTCCTTGACGCCCGCGAGGGCCATTTGCAGCGTGCGCGGGATCGGCGTCGCCGTGAGGGTCAATACGTGGACATTGGCGCGGAGCTGCTTCAGGCGCTCTTTCTGCGCTACGCCGAAATGCTGCTCCTCGTCGACGATCAGCAGGCCCAGGTGCTTGAAGACGATGCTCCTGCTAAGGAGCGCGTGGGTTCCCACGACGATATCGATCTTTCCTTCCGCGATCTCCTTTTTGAAGGCTTGCGCATCCTTGGCCGACACCAGGCGCGAGAGTTGCGCGATCCGTACAGGAAGGCCGTGGAAGCGCTGCATGAAGGTCCGGAAATGTTGCCTTGCCAGCAAGGTCGTTGGCACGACGACCGCGACCTGTGTTCCCTGCATCGCCGCGATGAAGGCGGCTCGAAGTGCTACTTCGGTCTTGCCGAAGCCGACATCGCCGCAGATCAGACGATCCATCGGCCGTCCGGACGCCATGTCGCCGAGCGTGTCGGCGATGGCCCGAAGCTGATCGTCGGTCTCGGGATAGGGGAAACGAGCCTCGAATTCCTCGTATAGACCCTCCGGCGGCGGCATCGGCTCGCCCTGGCGGAGCTGCCGCTCGGCGGCAACCGCGATTAGCTGGCTTGCGATCTCCTTGATGCGCTGCTTGACGCGGGACTTGCGCGATTGCCAGGCAACGCCGCCGAGCCGGTCGAGTACCGCGCCCGCTTCCTCCGAACCATAGCGCGAGAGCACTTCGATGTTCTCGACGGGAACGAAAAGCTTGTCTTCGTTGGCATAGATGATGCGCAAGCAGTCGTGAGGGGCCCCCGCGACTTCGAGGGTTACAAGCCCGTCGTAACGGCCGATACCGTGATCGACATGGACCACCAAGTCACCGGGAGTGAGCGCCGATACTTCCGTGATGAATTGATCGACGTTGGCACGCCGGCGCGGCGGGCGTGCCAGGCGATCGCCGAGAATGTCCTGTTCGGTGATGAGCGTGAACTCACCGGCCGTGTAACCGTTCTCGAGACCCAGCACCACAAGGCCGACGCTCGATGCCGCAAGCGCCGACAATCGCGACCAAAGATCCACGCGGTGGAGGTCGCTCAAGCCCTTCTCGTCCAGCAATGTGCGCAATCGGTCGGCCGAGCCTTGACTGTAAGCGGCAATCGCCGCGCGCCGGCCGAGGCGCAGCTCCTCGAACAAAAAGTCGCGAACAACCTCGAACAGGCTAAGCTTCGGATCGGAGCGTGCCGCCGCGAAATCGCGGCCGCGACGACCGCCGGCATCGACCGTTAGCGCCGCCTCCGGTGGCGCGGCAAAGGGCGAAAGCTGCAACACCGCGCGAGCATCGAGCAGCCGCTTCCACTCCTGCTCCTCCAGGAACATCATGCTGGGCGGAACCGGGCGATAGATCGGTGCGCTGGCGCGCGACTTTGCGGAGCCTCCGGCCAAAAAGGCGCGGCGTGCTTCGTAAAAGTCGGCGATGCTGGCGAGGCGATCGGTGCGCACCTCCTCGGCCTGATGGTCGAGACTGATCGCGGCATCCGGCAGATAATCGAACAGCGTTTCCAATTTCTCGTGGTAGAGCGGCAGCCAGTGCTCCATCCCGGCATGTCGATGGCCGGCTGAAACCGCGGCGTAGAGCGGATCATCGTCCGCGACAGTGCCGAACAGCTCGCGATAACGGCTGCGGAAGCGCTGGATCACGGCGGTGTCCAGCAACACTTCGCTCACAGGCTTCAGGTTCGCTTGCGCGAGCGTGCCGGTCGACCGCTGCGACAGCGGATCGAAACGGCGGATGCTCTCGATGGTGTCGCCAAAGAAGTCGAGGCGTATCGGTTCGGCGGCACCGGCCGGAAACAAATCGACGATGCCGCCGCGCACCGCGAATTCGCCGGGCTCGCGCACGGTCTCGCTCCGCTGATACCCGTTCTGCTGCAGGAAGGAGATCAGCCGGTCGAGCGGCATCCGCCCGCCCGTCCCCAGGACCAACGATCTTCCCGTGAACAAACTGCGGGGTGGCACGCGCTGGAGCACGGCATTGACCGTGGTGAGCACGATACCGGGAGGAGCAGCGGTTCCCTTGCTCTCGGCAAGTCGGCTCAGCGTGTCGATCCGCCGACTCACGATTTCGCCATTGGGCGAGACGCGATCGTAGGGCAAGCAATCCCAGGCCGGGAAAGCGAGGGCTTCGACTTCCGGATGGAAAAACGCCAGCATCGACGCGAGGCGCGCCATCCGGCCGTCATCCCGGCAGACATGGAGCAGCGGGCGGGCGACGCCCCGCGCCGCGAGATCGCCGAGCACGAAGGCATCGTGCCCCTCGGGCATGCCGGCGACGCCGAAGCGTCGGCCCGGCTCAAGGGGACCGCGGAGAAGCTCGTCGAGGGTCGTCATGCTGGCCGCGGCTGGTAACGAAAACTCATGAGCATCCGCAGCACGTCGCTGTCACGCTCGGGCGGTGGCGGTTCGCGGCGCGCAATCCAGTCCCAGAGATCCGCATCGGGGCATTCCAGCAGCGCCGCATAGCGCTCGAGTTGAGCCGGCGAAAATTGCGCGAGATGCCCTTCGGCGAACGAACCCAGCAGCAGGTCGGCTTCCCTGGTGCCGCGGTGCCAGCTACGGAACAGCAACCGCTTACGGAGGATTTCGATCGCCTGGTCCATGCGCTTATATCAGGGCCGTAGCATGCCCGGCACGGCCGCCTTCCGGTCCAACACCAAGGTCGCACGCTTCTCGTCCAGCCGGCCCAGCCATTTCGCCACCACAACGGTCGCAAAGATATTGCTGAAAAGATTGGTAACCGCGCGTATCTCCGCCATGAACCGCTCGATCCCGACCACCAGTGCCAATCCGCCGATCGGAAGCGAGTCCACAACGGGCAGGGTTGCCGCGAGCGCGACGAAGCCGCCACCGGTCACTCCCGCGGCACCTTTGGACGTGAACAGCATGACCAATAATATGGTGAGCTGTTGGCCGAAACTCAGGTGGATGTCGGTCGCTTGGGCGATGAACAGCACCGCCGTGCTCAGGTAGATCGCGGTCCCATCCATGTTGAAGGAAAAGCCGGTGGGGAGGACCAATCCCACCACTTCGCGCGCGCACCCCATGGCTTCGAGCTTGTCGATCGCCCGCGGTATCATCGCCTCGCCCGAAGTCGCGCTGAACGCGATCAGCAGCTCCTCGCGGAAATACCGCAGCAGCTTCAAGACGCGCAGGCCAAAGAGCCGAGCAATGAGGCCGAAGCCCAGAAGCACGAACAGGATCGAGGTGACGTAGACGCTTGCGATCACCTGCCCTAGGCTTCCGAGCGTCTTGAAGCCGAATTTACCGACCGTGAACGCCATCGCGGCGAAGGCCGCCAGCGGCGCCAAGTACATGATGATGCGCACCACGCCGAAGAGCGCATGGGTGACGTCGTCCGCCAGCTCGACCACCCGCCGGCCCCGTTCGCCCATCCGACAGAGCGCAAATCCCAGCAGCACTCCCGATACCAGGATCGGCATGATTTCCCCCTTGGCGAGCGCACCGAACAGATTGGTGGGGATCATGCTGAGAAGGAACGCAACGAGCGTCAGCGATTTCGCGTCTTCCGCATAGGCGGAAGCCGCCTTCGGATCGAGACTGGCGGGATCGATATGAGCACCCGCGCCGGGCTGGACGATATTCGCGACAGCAAGACCGATGATCAACGCGGCAGTCGAGACCAACTCGAAATAAATCAGCGCCCGCAGGCCGACCCGTCCTACTTGCCGCAAGTCGCCCATCTTGCCGATGCCGACCAATACCGTCATGAAGATGATCGGCGGTACGAAGGCGCGGATCAGCAGGATAAAGGCATCGCTCAGCGGCTTCATGTCGGCGCCGAGGCTTGGATACCAACTCCCGAGCGCGATACCCATCGTGATCGCGATCAGGACCTGGATGTAGAGCTTCTTCAGCGCCGCCGTAAGCCGCCCAAGCCAAAAGCCGCCGCGGTGCGCGGGCGGCGCGAGACCCGGTTGGGCGGACGATGCATCGGTTGGAGCCACGACCGTCGCAGCCTTCAATCTTGCCGCATTTTCACGACCACCTTGATCGCGTCCTCGATCCGTTCACGCGCGTATTTGATCGCGGTCGGCACGGCGTCGAGCGGAAAGGTGTGGGTGTGAATCATCTTGGCATCGAAGCGTCGCTGCGCCATCAGCGCCGCCGCGCGGTGCGTGGCGCTGCGCCCCTCGCCGCGAATGCCGAACACATAGATGTTGTTGCGCACGAGGTAGGCGAGATCGACCGGAACCGGATCGGCCGGAAAGGCCGCAAGGCAGATGCGCCCGCCACGATTCACCATCTGCGCCGCCTCGTTCAGCGCGTTGGGAGCGCCCGAGCACTCGAGCACGTATTGGACGCCCTTGCCGCCGGTGATGCGCTGAACCGCCTCGGCCGCCGGTTCCGTTGTGACGTTCACCACCTCGTCGGCGCCCAGCCGCTTGCCCATGGCGAGCCGCCGGTCGCGCGTTCCCGTGAGGATCACCGGCGAGCCTCCCAGCGCCTTGGCGACACCGACGCCCATGAGCCCGATCGGTCCCGGCCCGATCACGACCACCCCTTCGCCCGCGATGATGCCGCCCATGACATCGAGCCCGTACATGGCGGTGCCGGCGGTGACGATCAGTGTCGCCTCCTCGTCGGTCATCTCGTCGGGGATATGAATCATGGTGTTGACGTGGTTGACGGCGTATTGGGCAAAGCCGCCATCGGTGCTGAAGCCGTTCGCGCGGTGTCCCTTCTGCCGTAATCCGTAATTGAGGCAAGAGGTGTACATTCCCTCGCGGCAGCGCTGGCAGCGTCCGCATCCCGCATGAACCTCGACCGCCACTCGGTCGCCGATCTGGAACTCGTCGACGGACGGCCCGAGGCGAACCACCGTGCCCATGTATTCGTGGCCCGGCGTGAAATTCCGGTTGAACGGCGAGCCGCCATCGATCATCGCAGGCAGCCCGTGCTTGATAATTTCAATGTCGGTGGCGCAGACCGCGATCGCATCGATCCGCAGCAACACCTCGGCCGGACCCGGCTCCGGGACCGGCTTTTCCACCATGCTCAGCTCCTCGGGGCCGCCCAGCACCCACGCCTTCATGGTGCGCGGCACTGGAAATTCGTTGCTGCGCCTGCCTGTCATCGACGAAGCCATGGCTACTTCTCCGCAAATCTTTGGTGGCCGCAGTATAAGGTCCCCCGTCGCGAAAGACAGCATGGCGTCATCGCCGGTTGCGCTGCATGCTATAGAGACCAGGTTTTCTCACTGGCGAGACCATTTCGTGCGCCCGCAGGTTCTATTTCCGCTCTTTGCCTCGGTCACCAGCTTGCCCGGCGTCGGCCCGCGCTTCGGCAAGCTCATCGAGCGACTGGCGGGTCCCCATGTGGCGGACCTGCTTTGGCACAGACCCTCGGGCGTGATCGACCGGCGCTTCCGTCCGAAGATCGCCGAAGCGCCGGCGGGCGCTGTTGCGACGCTGACGGTCGTCGTGGACGCCCACATCCGCCCGTACAATCCGCGCGCCCCCTATCGCGTGCGTTGCCGCGATGAGACCGGGTACCTTCACCTGGTCTATTTTCACGTCAAGGGCGACTACCTTGAACGCCTGCTCCCGGTCGGCGCCACCCGCGTGGTCAGCGGCAAGATCGAGCACTTCAACAACGAAATTCAAATCACCCACCCCGATCACGTCGTCGATCTCGAGGCCGCGAAAAGCCTGCCGGAGGTCGAGCCGATCTACCCGCTGACGGAAGGACTGCCGCTGCGCACCCTGCAGCGGGCCATTACGGCCGCGCTTGGTCGTGTGCCGTCCCTGATGGAATGGTGCGAGCCCACTTTGAGGGCGCAGCGCCAGTGGCCCTCCTGGAACGATGCGGTCCGGGCTCTGCATGCACCGAAAACCGAGGCCGATCTGTTGCCGGACAATGTGGCGCGTCAAAGGCTTGCCTATGACGAGCTGCTGGCCAATCAGCTCGCGGTCGCGTTGTTGCGCGCACACACGCGGCGTCTGCCGGGTCGCTCGCTCCGTGCGCCCGGCCTGCTGCGCGAGAAGGCGACTGCGGCGCTTCCCTATCAGCTCACCCATTCCCAGCGGCAAGCCTTGGCCGAGATCGCCGGCGACATGATGGCGCCGCAGCGCATGTTGCGTCTGCTCCAGGGCGATGTCGGGAGCGGAAAGACGGTGGTCGCGCTGATGGCGATGCTCGATGCGGTCGAAGCGGGCACGCAGGCGGTTCTGATGGCGCCGACGGAAATTTTAGCGCGCCAGCATCATGCGACACTCGCAGCACTCGCGGCGCCCGCCGGGGTCGAAGTCGCGCTGCTTACGGGCCGGGAAAAAGGCCGCGCACGGACAGCGTTGCTCGCGGGTCTTGCCGAGGGCAGCGTGAAGATCATGGTGGGAACCCATGCACTGATCGAACCCGAGGTGGTGTTTCGGGATCTCGGCCTTGCCGTGATTGACGAGCAGCACCGCTTCGGCGTCGAGCAGCGCGCCGCACTTTCCGCCAAGGGCAAGGGCGTCGACATCCTGGCGATGACCGCAACCCCGATACCGCGCACGCTCATGCTCGCGGCCTATGGCGACATGGAGCATTCGCGGCTCACCGAAAAGCCCGCGGGACGCAAGCCCGTGACCACGCGGGCGCTGCCGCTCGAGCGCCTCGACGAGGTGGTGGCGGCGATCGACCGGGCGCTTGCTGGCGGCGCGCGGGTCTATTGGGTCTGTCCACTGGTCGAGGATTCCGAGCAAACCGATCTCGCCGCGGCTACGGAACGCTGCGACTATTTGCGCGAACGCTTTGGTCCGCGCGTCGGTCTCGTGCACGGTCGCATGAAAGGCGCCGAAAAGGACCGGGTGATGGCGCAATTTGGCGAGGGCGAGATCGCGCTGCTCGTGGCGACCACGGTGATCGAGGTCGGGGTCGACGTGCCCGAAGCAACGGTAATGGTGATCGAGCATGCCGAGCGCTTCGGCCTCGCGCAGCTACACCAGTTGAGGGGGCGGATCGGCCGCGGCGACAAGCCTTCAGCCTGCTTGTTGGTTTACGCGCAACCGCTCGGCGAAACGGCGAAGCAACGCCTGGCAATCCTGCGCGAGACCGAGGATGGCTTCCGCATCGCGGAGGAGGACCTGCGGCTCAGAGGTGCGGGCGAAGTGCTGGGAACCCGCCAGAGCGGCTTGCCCGAATTCAAGCTTGCCGATCTCGCCGTGCACGCCGATCTGCTGGCGATCGCCCGCGACGATGCGCGGCTGGTTTTGCACCGCGACGCCGAACTCACGGGCGAGCGCGGTCGGGCGCTGCGCGTGCTGCTCTATTTGTTTGAGCGCGACGCCGCTGCGCGGTATCTAAGGTCGGGGTGAGCGCTCCGGCGCCATAGTCAGCCGGCGACGCTCGAATAAGTTCCGCGCCCCAAAGCGACGACCCTGTTCCCATCGTCGAGAACATCGATGTCCACGACGGTCGTCGTCTTGCCTTTGCGCCGAACCCGCGCGACCGCGGTCAGAGACTCGCCGATGGCGGGGCGCAGGTAGTCGGTCCTGAGATTGACGGTCGGAACACCGCCGCCCGCCAACATGCCGATGGCAAAGTCGCCGGCGATGTCGATCAGCGCCGCTATCGGCCCGCCGTGAAATTGCCGCGTCCCGGGACGCCGCTCCAACTCCGGCCGCATCGCCATCTTGACCGTGATCTCTTGGCGCTCGTGATCGAGGGAGAGGACTTTCAAACCAAGCCAGCCGATGAATGGCGAACGGTCGAATATCGCCTGCACTTCGGCACTCGAAAGGTTCCGTTCGACTGGATCGGTCACGGCTTCACCAGCACTTTCCCGAAGACCCGACGCTCCTCGAGCATGGCAAAAGCTTCGTTAGTTTCTTCAAGCGGCAGCTCCTTGTCGATCGCCGGAATGATCTTGCGTTCCGCAACCAGCTTCAAAAGCTCGGCGAGATCATCGCGCATCCAGCCATTGGAGCCGAGGATCTGCAACTCGTAAGTCCAGATGAAGCGCAGGTCTTCCTTCGGGTCGAAGCCCGCAGTGGCACCGCAGGTGAGCACCTTGCCTTGCCGGTGCAGCACTTTGAGGCTCGGGACCCAGGTCTCTCCGCCGGTGTAGTTCACCACCACGTCAACGCCGCCGGTGAACTTGCGCCGTTGCGGCTTGCCATACTTTTCATAGATGAGCTTCACATAGTCCTGGCGGGTGTAGTCGACCAGCACATCCGCGCCCAGCTTTTTGAGGCGATCCAGCTTCTCCGGCGAGCTCGCGCACGCGATCACCTCGCACCCCCTATTCTTGGCGAGCTGCACACAGCACGTGCCGACCCCTCCTGATGCCCCGAGGATCAGAACCTTGTCGCCGGCCTTGATCTTGCCGATGGTGTGCATCATGCGCAGCGCCGTGCCGTAGGCGACCGGAAGGCAAGCGGCATCCTCGTAGCTCACACTCGCCGGCAGACGAACCAAATGATGCGCGGGCACCCGCGCATACTCCGCCAGGCCGCCGTGCCACATCTCCCCGATCAGGCCGCCGGGCCCCACCCTGTCGACCGGATCGATCAGCACCCGATCGCCGACCTTCCAATCCTTGATGCCGGTCCCCAGCTCCACGACCTCGCCCGCGAAATCGATCCCCATGATGCAGGGCATCGGCACCTTGATCCCCGGCATTCCTCGGCGCGTGAAGATGTCGTGGTAGTTGAGCGATGTGGCGCCCACACGCACGACGACGTCCTCGGGACCCGGCTTCGGGTCGGGAAAGCTCTGTTCGTACCGGATTGAACCCGGACCGCCGTGCTCGTAGATGACTGCAGCCCTCATGGATGCATCTCCTCAAAAACGGATGGCGTCTTCGTCACGATACGCTCGACCACTCCCGTTCGGCCAATCGGCGCAGCGCATTGCGATCGACCTTGTTGGTGCCGGCCAAGGGCAGCTCCGCCATGAATTTGACGCGCCGAGGGTGCTGAAACGCCGGCGCGTGGTCGAGCACATAGCGCTTGACCTCGTCTTCCGTCACGTGGGCACCCGGCTTCAGCACGACAAAAGCCACGGGCTTCTCGCCCTTGATTTCGTCGGCAATCCCGACGACCGATGCGTCGGCGATTGCCGGATGCGCCGTCAGCAAGGCCTCGACCTCGGCCGGGTAGATGTTCTCGCCGCCGCAATTGATCATGTCGTCGGCTCGCCCGACGAAGCTGTAGCACCCGTCCGCGGAACGCCTGAACACGTCGCCCGTCATATACCACCCGTCCGGCGACAGCACTTCGCGGGTCTTCTCGGGCAGGTTCAGGTAGCCCGTCATCATTGCGGGCGTGCGGATCTGCAGCACGCCCTCGCGAGCCGCTTCCATCGCCTCGGTCGCAAAGCGCACCTCCACGCCCCTTGCGGGCCAGCCCAGCGCCTGGTCGGGCTTCGGATGGCCTTGCGGATGGGGTCCGAATGCGACCGGACCGGACTCGGTTGTCCCGTAGGAGAGCGATATCCTCGCCCGCGGGAAGCTGGACTTCACCGCATCGATCAACCCTTGCGTCGCCGGCGCCGAGCCCATGCGCACATATTTGACGAACGAGAAATCCGCGTCCTCGAGCGCGCCGCGCTCCTTCATGATGAGAGCGTACATGGTGGGTACGCCGGTGAGCCACGTGCATTGGAAACGGCGCGCGGCCTCGATATATCGGCGCGCCTCGAAGCGCGGCAGCAGCACCACCGATGCGCCCGCGGCGAATGCAAACTTCGCGGTACCCAGACCATTCATGAGGAATAGCGGCGCCGCTATCAGCAACCGCTCGTGGCCGAATGACCCCGCGCGCACTCTGTGGCCGACGGCCCAGAGCTGGCCTTCATGGGAAAGAAGCACGCCCTTTGGTCGGCCCGACGAGCCCGAGGTATAGAGGATCATGGCGGTCTCGCCCGTCTCGGGACGGACGACCTCGAACGGTCCTCGATCCAAGAGCGCCTCGAAACCGCCTGGACCCGGATCGTCAAAATCGACCCCGGGAATCGTCGTCGGCAGCACCGCGCGAGACGGGGCGTCAAAGAAGACAAACTCGATCCTCGCATCGCGCAAGATGTAATGGATGGTGTCCGAGGGAAACCGGAAGTTCACGGGCACGGCAACCAGTCCCGCGCGCATGATACCTAAATAGGCGACCAAGTATTCCGCGCGATTGCCGGAAAGGATGCCGACGGTGCTGCCCCGCCTGAGGCCACGCTTCGCAAGCCCGCGCGCGCACGCATTGGCCAAGGCATCGATTTTCCCATAGGTGAGGCTCTCAGGTTTTGCCCAATCACGGCAATCGATCAGCGCCAGCCGATCGCCCACGCTCGGCGCGTCGAGGATATCTCCCAAATTGCACGCCGCTTTCATGGCCAAGGCTTCTCGGAATGCAAAATTGTTCCGACGCTAGCGCCGCTCGACCACTCGGGCCAGCACCTCAGCCGCGCGCTCGCATTGCGCGCGCGTCACGTTGAGATGGGTGGTCGCCCGCACCGTGCGCGCTGCAAACGCACCCACCAGCACGCCTTGCTCGGCGGCGCGCGCAACCACGGTTGCGGCATCAGGTGCGCCCTCGGCCAGCCGGAAGATCACGATGTTGGTCTGCACCGTCGCCAAGTCCAGCTGGACACCGCGAACTCCCGCGATGCGCTCGGCGATCAGCCTCGCGTTGGCGTGATCTTCCGTCAGGCGCGCGAGGTTGTGATCGAGCGCGAACAGACCCGCAGCAGCCACAATGCCGGCTTGCCGCAGCGCCCCGCCGAACATGCGGCGCGCGCGTTTTGCCCGCGTCATTGCCTCTCGCGTCCCCGCGATCACGCTGCCGATCGGACACCCCAACCCCTTCGAGAGCGCGACTGAAACAAGGTCGACGGGTGCTGCAAGCTCGGCAAGCTTGGTTCCGGTGGCCGCGGCGGTATTGAAGAGCCGGGCACCATCCAGATATGCAGCCAGTTTCAGCTCGCGCGCGGCGGCGCAGATCGCGCGCACCTCCGGCTGTGGAAAGACCACGCCGCCGCCGCGGTTGTGCGTGTTCTCGATCGCAACCATGGTGGTCGGCGGAAACACGATGTGGCCCGCCGGCTTGTAGGCCGCGCGCAGATCGGCGGTGCTGAACAGGCCTCCTTTCCCGACCACTGTGAACTGGACGCCGGCATTGGCCGCCGCAGCGCCTGATTCGTGCCAGACGATATGCGCTTCGTCGCCGACGATCACCTCGTCGCCGGGGCGCGTCAGAACCTTGAGCGCGATCTGGTTTGCCATCGTACCGCTCGGAACGAACAGCGCCGCTTCCTTTCCCAGGAGGTCGGCCACGCGCTCTTGCAAGCGATTGACCGAGGGATCTTCGCCGTACTGGTCATCGCCCACGGCCGCCTCCGCCATGGCCCGCCGCATTTCCGGCGACGGCAGAGTGACGGTGTCAGAGCGAAGATCAATTCGATCCATGTGCGAGACTCCCTTGGGATTGTGCGGGTTTTTCGAGCACCGCTGGACGCCGGTCCGGCGGCGTCACGATACCGCCGGAAATCACCAGCTTGATCCCTTCCTCCACGGTCATGGCGAGCGAGATCACGTCTTTTCTCGGGACAAAGAGCAGGAATCCCGAGGTCGGATTGGGCGTGGTCGGTACATAGATGCCGAGACTGTCGGGCGGCGCGAGGTCCTTGATTTCACCTTCGGGGCGCGCCGTCACGAACGCGACGGTCCAGAGGTCCCGGCGCGGGTACTCGACCAGCACCACCTCGCGAAAGGTGCTCGATTGCTTCGCCAGCACGGTCTCGAAAATCTGCTTCACCGCACCGTAAAGGCCGCGGATCACCGGCATGCGGTTGAGGATGCGCTCCCCCAAGCGCAGGAAGAAACGGCCAAGCACATTTGCGGTGAGCGCGCCGATCAGGGTCAATCCGACGACAACCACCAGCAAACCAATGCCGGGAATTTTAACGGGGAGATAGTGTTCGGGGTTGTATTGTTCCGGAACGATGGCGGCGACGAGGGAGTCGACGCCGTGCACGAAGAGCCACGCAAGATACGCGGTCAGCGCGATCGGCCCGGTGACCAAGACGCCGGCGAAGAAATACGTCCGAAAGCGGTCTCTGAGGCGCAAGTGGGGTCCTCGATTCATCCGATCAGAAATTCATTGAGGGCAGCCAAGGTTTCCTCGGGTGCCTCCTCGGGAAGGAAGTGGCCGCACGGAAGCGCTCTGCCGCGGACGTCGAGCGCCTTCTCGCGCCACAGCGCCAGGGGATCGAACATCCGCCCGACCACACCCTTGGCACCCCAGAGGATGAGCAGCGGACAACGAACACGCTCGGCCGCGTCCGCGGCATCGTGCTCGAGGTCGATGCTCGCGGCAGCCCGATAGTCCTCGCAGGTCGCGTGGATCGTCGCAGGGTTACGCAAGCAGCGGCGGTATTCCGCGAGGGCCTCCGCCACAAACACGTTCGCGCTGCGACTGAAGGCGCCAGTCAGCTTCTCGATCCAATAGTCGGGATCGGCGCCAATCAGCCGTTCCGGCAAATCGCTGGGCTGGATCAGGAAGAACCAGTGATAATAGGCCGTCGCAAATTCCTTGCTGCTGCGCGCATACATGGCGGCTGTCGGTGCAATGTCGAGTATGGCGGCGCGTTCGACTGCATCTCGATGATCAAGGCAGAGCCGGTGCAGTACCCGTGCTCCACGATCGTGTCCGACAGCTTGGAAATGGGAAAAGCCGAGCGATGCCATCACGTCAATCTGATCTTGCGCCATCGCGCGCTTGGAGTACAAGGCATGCCTGTCGTCACCGCGCGGCTTTGCCGAATCGCCGTAACCTCGCAAATCCGGCATCACCACGGAAAATCGCGGTGCCAAAGAGGGTGCGATCTTGTGCCACATCACATGCGTCTCGGGATAGCCGTGCAATAGCAAGAGCGGCGGCCCGGAGCCGCCCCGCGTGACATGAATGTCAATTCCGCCGCGTGTCGCGACGACCGCTGATGTGAACCCTTCCAGCATGACCATGATGGGGAGCTCGCCTGTGGACGACAGCTTGATCTATAGAGTGCCGCCCACTTCCGGTCGAGACCGGCCGCAATCGGACGCCAATTTCGCTACCATGCTCCAGCCGGTGCGTCCCCGGCTGGCCGGGCTCACAACCGCTGTACCCTCGCATGCGCTTGATCAATCGGATGTTGTCGAGCGGGTCCGTCTCCTCTTCAGCGACATGGAGCGCGAGACCATCGAGCGGCTGCTGGGGATGTTCGACAATGCCGGGATCGACTGCCGTTACTCCTGCGTTCCGATCGGCTGGTACAGCGAATCCCACTCGTGGCGCGATCGGAACGCACTCTATCTTGAGCACGCGGTCACGCTGCTGGAACGCGCGGCACGCGAATGCCTGGCCACGAGCGGAACGCGAACCGATGAGGTCGATGCCATTGTCGTGGTCTCCAGCACCGGCATTGCCACACCGACCCTGGACGCACTGCTTATCAATCGGCTAGGCCTCCGTTCCGACGTGCGGCGTCTCCCGATTTTCGGCCTCGGCTGCGCCGGCGGGGTACTCGGGCTCGCGCGCGCCGTTGACCTCGTGCGCCTCGATCCCAGTGCAAAGGTGTTGTTCCTCACGGTCGAGTTGTGCGCGCTTTGCTTTCGCAAGGACGATACTTCCAAGAGCAACTTCGTGGCGACCGCGCTGTTCGGAGACGGCGCCGCGGCGGCGTTGATCTCGGGCAGCGGCGACGGCCCCGCCTTCGGCGCGGCGGGTGAGCATACTTGGCCCAATTCGCTCGACATCATGGGTTGGGACGTTGAGGAGGACGGGCTGAAGGCGCGTTTCTCACGAGACATCCCAAACCTCGCGCGCACGGAATTGCGCGCCGTCACCGCCGCGTTTTTGGCCCGACACGGGCTCGAATTCTCCGACATCCAGCATTTTGTCTGTCATCCCGGCGGCGCCAAGGTGTTGACCGCGATCGAGGACGCCTTCGGGCTCGCGCGCGGAACGCTCGTGGAGGGCCGCTCGGTGCTGCGCGACTTCGGCAACATGTCCGCGGTGACGGTTCTCTTCGTGCTGGACCGCATGTTGAAGGCGGGTGCCCGTGGCCGCATGCTCATGACAGCGCTAGGACCCGGATTCAGCGCGGGGTTCCAGATCCTGGAGGCCGCATGAACGAGGCCGCGCTTGCAGCCGCGGGAGCGGTCGGGGCGCTCAAGCTGGCCGAGCTTTGGCACGCTCGCCGCAACGCCGCGGCGCTCCTCGCCGCGGGCGGAGTGGAGCTGGGGCGCGGCCACTATCCTCTGATCGTCGCCCTCCATGCCGCGTGGTTGCTTGCCATTGCCACCTTGGTTCCGAAATCCGCGGAAGTCTCATGGCCGCTGCTGGGCCTGTTTGCGGGATTGCAGCTATTGCGCCTCTGGATACTCGCGAGCCTAGGCCGTTATTGGACGACCCGAGTCATTACGGTTCCGGGCGCTCCACTCGTGCGCAAAGGCCCCTATCGCTTCCTTAAACACCCGAACTATCTGGTCGTGGCGGCGGAAATCGCAGTGCTGCCTTTGGCCTTCGGCGCATGGGAAATTTCTATCGTATTCTCAATGCTTAATGCGGCGATCCTCTCTTGGAGACTCAAGATCGAGAACGACGCCCTCGCACAGCGTGCTTCGTACAGCCAGGTCATGGGGTCGTAAAGGTAAAATTAACAATGATTCTCGTCCCTTTGGTGGCCGCGCTCGCGTGCCACCCGCTCACCAACCCTTAACCACTCGTCTCTAGGTTTTGCGAGGGGGTATGGGCAGGTCGGTCGAGGTTGGCGCTTCGTGGCAATTCCATCGCATCCGCTTCCCAATGGCGGCATCATCGATCCCTCGGTGATCCGCGACATCCGCCAGGCAAGCGCCTCAACTCAAGTCGACTTCGGTCTGTTGGTCGCGGAAGCGCAGCAAGAGAGCGGCTTAAATCCCGACGCCAAGGCTCCCAACAGCAGCGCGACCGGGCTCTTTCAATTCATCGACAGCACTTGGCTGACGATGGTGCAGCGCTTCGGCTCCAAGTACGGCATCGGGAACCTCGCGCAGCAGATCGGCACTGACACAGCCGGTCAGCCACACGTCGCCGATCCGCAGTTGCGGCAGCAAATTTTGAACCTGCGCAGGGACCCGAGCCTTTCTTCCGATCTCGCAGCCGAATACACCAAGCTGAACCAGAGCGAGGTGGAGCGCGCGCTCGGCCGCAAGGCCAGCAGTACCGATCTCTATATGGCACATTTCCTGGGATCGGCCGGTGCAAGTCAGTTCCTGAAGGCCATCGAGCAGAGCGGCAACACGGCAGCGGCCAATCTGTTTCCCGACGCGGCGGCCGCCAATCCCGCCGTCTTCTATGACAAGGCGAGTGGCACGCCGCGCACGGTGAGTGATATCTACCGCTCCTTTTCGAGGCGCATCGAAAGCGGACTCGCGAATGTTGCAACTGTGGGAGCTGGAACGATCGGCGACTCGGTCTCCGACTTGTCGAGCCCGACTGCCTCCTCGCTCCCGGTTTTTCAGCGTCTCGTGCTGGGCACGACGGCGCTCACCGATCCCGTGCGCGCAATGATGGATGCGCTCGCCTCGACCGCGCTAAACCTGCTGCACGGCACCGAGACTCCGACCTCGGCCGCGCCGTCTCGCACCCTGCAACGCCGCGATTCGAGCGCAATCTGACCCGCTCGATCAGCGCATTTGCGGGGCAGAGTGCTTGTTTCCGGCCCTACCCTCTCATTAAGATGCTCAACGTGTTTCATACTTGGTTCGGTGGGGCAGCGATGGCAGTCCGTTGGGGTGTTGTTTCGGCCGCACTCGTGGTGCTTTCGCTCTTGTGGATCGACTCCTGCTCCGCCGCCGCTCTCACGGAGAGTGACCGCGATGCCTATCGCGCTGCGTTCAATGCGGTGCGGGCGGGCGATTGGAACGCGGCTGAAAGGGACGCAGCGCTGGCCAAGGACCCGCTGCTCCAGAAGGCAGTTCGGTATTTCGCCCTGACACGGGGCGACCCGACGGCTCGATTCGACGAGATCGTGCAATTCGCAACCCTGAACCCAACTTGGCCAGGCGAAATGCAGTTGCGCCGGCGTGCCGACGATGTTTCGGCAGGTGCCAGCGATGCCGATCTTCAGGCTTGGTACAGCCGTTTCCCGCCGGTTACGCCCTATGGAAAGCTGCGTCAGGTCGAACTGTGGCTCGCCCACGGCGAAGTCGCGCAAGCGACCGAGGAGATTCGCCAAGTTTGGATCGCCAGCGACCTCAACGCCTTCGATGAGAAAGCGATTCTGCAGAAATACGGCACCTATCTGCGGCACGCCGACCACGTTGCGCGACTCGATCGGCTGCTTTGGGACGGGCGGGACGAGGAGGCACGGCGAATGCTGGCGATGGTCGACACCGGCCACCGCCACGAAGCCGAGGCACGGATCGCTCTTGCCGACAACTCGCCCAAGGCCGAAAAGCTGCTGCGCGATGTCCCGCGCGAACTGCAGAACGACGCGGGCCTACTCTTCGAACGCATGCGCTGGCGGCACCGCCAGGATGACGACGACGGCGCCATCGCGATCCTGGATCATGCGCCGTCGGACCTCGTGCGCCCCGATGCATGGTATCGCGAACGCGATCTCCTGGCGCGCCGTGCGCTGCAGATGGGTGACATCACGCTCGCCTATCGTCTTGCCGCCCGCCACGGACTGACCACCGGTCCGAGCTTTGCCGATGGCGAATTTCTCGCGGGATGGATCGCGCTGCGGTTCCTGCACGACCCGCAAACCGCCTACGCGCATTTCGTTCGCATTTATGGAGATGCGACCCGGCCGATCACTTTGACGCGCGCCGCCTACTGGGCAGGTCGCGCCGCCGAGGACCTCAAATACCGCGACCTCGCCGCGAATTGGTATGCGACTGCGGCCCAGCACCTCACCACCTATTACGGCCAGCTTGCGGCGGCGCAGATCGGCACCGATGGCAAGGCGGCGGTGGTCGCTGACCCGGCTGCAACGCCCGCACAGGCCGCCGCTTTCGAGCAGAATGAACTGGTTCGCATTACCCGCGGCATGGGCGAGGTAGGCGCCGCCGATCTCGCCAAGCCATTCGTGATGCGCCTCACAGAGCTAGCAAAAACGCCGGCGGAATACACGCTCATCGCGCGGCTTGCGCAGGACATCGCCAGACCTGACCTTGCGGTTTCGGTGGCCCGTCGCGCGAGTTACGCTGGCGTGACCCTGCTCGACGTGGGCTATCCGTTGGCGGAGGTCCCGCCCAGCGGTCTTGAGTCGCCGCTGGTGCTCGCGATCACGCGCCAGGAAAGCGGATTCGATGCAAGTGCGCTCAGTCCCGCTGGCGCGCTAGGGCTGATGCAGCTCATGCCGGCGACCGCGCGCAAGATGGCCAAAGACCTGCAACTCGCGTATTCGCAGCCCCGGCTCTTGACGGACGCCAGCTATAATATGACCTTGGGCTGTGCCTACCTCGGCGACATGCTGAGCCGCTTCGGCGGCTCCTATGTGCTCGCCGTTGCCGCCTACAACTCGGGGCCCGCGCGCGTCAGCCAATGGCTGCAAGCGCTGGGCGACCCGCGCGCTCCCAATGTGGACGCCATCGACTGGGTTGAATCGATATCGATCAACGAGACCCGAAATTACGTGCAGCGCGTACTGGAAAATCTGCAAATCTATCGACTGCGCCTGGGCGACCGCAGCCTCGCCTTCTCGCTGGCGAGCGATCTAAAGCGGTAAGGCCGAGAGCCTCTCGCCCTCTCTTCTCGAAACCACCTCGATCCCGCGAAGGTAGGGTCATGCCAGAGACTTCCCTCTCCGCCATTGAAGCTTGCGTTTTCGACGCCTACGGAACGCTGTTCGACTTCCTGTCCGCGTCCAAGCGTTGCCGCGATGCGCTTGGCGACAAGGCCGACCCCTTGGGACAGCTCTGGCGCACGCGCCAGCTCGAATATTCGTGGCTGCGCAGCCTGATGGGCACGCATGCCGATTTCTGGCAGGTGACGGGCGAAGCGCTCGATTTCGCGCTCTCGAGCCTCGGCATCGAAGACCCGCCCTTGCGCACCCGGTTGATGGACCTCTTCCTCAACATCGAAGCCTTCCCCGATGCGCGCCGAACGCTCGAGGCGCTTGCGCGCGCGGGGCGACCCGCCGCGATCCTCTCCAACGGAACCCCGGCGATGCTTGCCGCCGCCGTCAAAAGCGCCGGTGTCGCGAAGCTCCTGCAGCACGTAATCTCGATCGAGGATGCGGGGATCTACAAGCCGCATCGAACCGTCTACGAATTGGTAACCCGCCGGCTGCGGCTTCCGGCCGAGCGCGTGTGCTTTGTTTCCTCCAACGGGTGGGACGCGGCGGGTGCCGCCCACTTCGGCTTCCGCTCGATTTGGGCCAATCGCGGCGGCCAACCGCGCGAGCGCCTGCCCGGAACGCTCGCAGCCGAGATCGCCTCTCTCGATCAGTTGCCGGCGCTCCTCGGACTCTGAGCCACGGCCATGGCCGACTACCGCGAGGGGACTTACACCGCGCAGGACGGCCTCAAGCTCTACTATCGCGATTATGGCGACTTGTTCGCATCGCGCACGCCCGTGCTCTGCCTATCGGGCCTCGCGCGCAGCAGCATCGATTTCGCTCACGTTGCAAGCCGGCTTGCGCGGCAAAGGCGCGTCATCTGTCCCGACTATCGCGGGCGCGGTCGCTCAGACTATGACAAGGATTGGCGGAACTATGAGCCGCGCACCTACATCATGGATATCCTCGATCTCCTGGCCGTGACGGGGATCGAACGTGCGGTAATCATCGGAACCTCGTTGGGTGGACTGCTCGCCATGGGGCTCGCGGTGCTTCAGCCGACGCTGTTGGCCGGCGTCGTCCTCAACGACATCGGACCGGAGCTGACCCCCGGCGGTCTCGACCGCATCATCGACTATATCGGCACCGATCACGTCCAGCCCGACTGGGAGAGCGCCGTCGGCTTCCTGCGGGTATTGCTGCCCCGCTTGGCACCCGGTGCCGACGATGCGTGGTGGCGCACTCTGGCGGAAGGCACCTACCGCGGGGGCGCCGACGGCCGGCTGCATTTCAATTGGGATACCGCGATCGCCAAGCCGATGCGCCAGCAGCCGGAACTGCCCGATCTGTGGGCGCTGTTTCGCGCCCTGAAACCCGTGCCCACCTTGCTCCTGCGTGGCGAGCTTTCCGACCTCCTGTCCGACGATACAATGCGCCGGATGGCGCTTGAAAAGACCGACCTCGCGTGCGTGACTGTGCCCGAGCGCGGCCATACTCCCGCCCTCGATGAACCGCTATCGGAGCGTGCCCTCGATGACTTTCTCGCCTCCTTCTGACGGCGATCCGCAGACCCTGCCCACCATCGACGACGTTCACGCCGCGGCGGAGCGCATCAGAACTAAGGCGGTGTTGACCCCGCTTCTGGAGTCACCGGCACTCAATCGGCGGCTGGGCGGGCGCCTGTTCGTCAAGGCCGAGCCGCTGCAGCGCACCGGCTCCTTCAAATTCCGCGGCGCCTACAACACGCTCGTGCAGTTTAGCGAGCGTCAGCGCCGCGCGGGCGTGGTGACCTACTCCTCCGGCAACCACGCGCAAGGCATCGCCGCGGCCGCGCAGATGCTCGGCATTCCCGCCACCATCGTGATGCCGGCCGACGCCCCGGCGATCAAAGTCGCAAACACGAGGAGCTACGGCGCCGAGGTCGTGTCGTACGACCGCTACAACGAAAGCCGCGAGGCCGTGGGCGAGAAAATCGCCGGCGAGAGAGGCGCGACGATCGTCGCACCCTACGACGAACCGCAGGTGATCGCGGGACAAGGCACCACGGGGCTCGAAATCGCGGCGCAAGCGCGCGCTGCGGGAGCAATCCTGGACGCCGTCATCGTCTGCTGCGGCGGCGGCGGGCTCACCGCTGGAACTTCACTCGCGATTTCGGCCGAGTGCCCGGGCACGCGGCTCTACTGCGCGGAACCCCAAGATTTCGACGATACGCGCCGATCCTTGCTTGCGGGCAAGCGCATGACCAACGACCCAAAGGCGCGCTCGATCTGCGACGCCTTGCTCGCACCGACGCCTGGGGTGCTTACCTTCGCGATCAATCGACGTTTGCTCGCGGGCGGCTTCGCTGTCAGCGACGCCGAAGCGCAAAACGCAATGGCGGTCGCTTTCGCGGAACTCAAGCTGGTTGTCGAGCCCGGCGGGGCCGTGGCCCTCGCGAGCGTGCTGACGGGCAAGTATCCGATCGCCGGAAAGACGGTGGCCGTGGTGGCATCGGGCGGCAACGTCGATCGCGAGACTTTCGCGGCCGCGCTGGCGCGCGGCTGACGGATTGGAGGACTTCCGCGCTATTCTCCGTGCGCGGCCTTGCCGCCGGCGATCGGTGTTACCGTTCCCCTCGCCGCCGGTAGGGCCAGCGGCAAAGCCGCCTCTACCTGGCCGATCGCATCGACCCGTCTGCTGTATCCCTCGAAGACCGCGCCGGGCTCGATGCTAAGCAACACATGCGTGATGTCGGCGACCACCCTCGCAGTCGACGACAGCACGACCTTGGATGCCGAAAGCCGGCCGGTGAGCGTACCCGCCACTACGGCCGTCTCCGCCTCGACCGAGCCGATGACAGTGCCGGTCTCGCCGATGGTGATCTCTTTGGCAACAACGTCGCCCTTCACCATGCCGGAGACATGAACCTCCCCGGTGGTGGCGATGTCGCCGGTAATCTTGAGGTCCAGGCTCAAGATCGAAGGGGCCACAGCCGCCGCTCGATCCTTATTTGTTGTTGACTTGAACAACGCTCTTCCCCACTTCCAGAAACTTTGCGGGATCGACCGGCTCGCCGTCGACGACGACCTCGTAGTGCAAATGCGGACCGGTGCTGCGGCCGGTACTTCCGAGCTCGCCCACCTCCTGATGCGCAGCTACGCGCTGCCCCTGCGCCACGGTAATCCGGTGAAGATGGGCATAGTGAGTCATGATGCCCATGCCGTGGTCGATCTCGACGTATTTGCCGTATCCCACATGCACCCCCGCAAAGGTCACGACCCCAGGGGCGGTGCTGTAGACAGGCGAGCGGAACTCTGCCGCGAGATCGATGCCGGGATGGAATCCTTCCCGGTGGTTGAGTGGGTCGACGCGCGGCCCGAATGGGCTTTCCACCTGATAATGCGCGAGCGGCGAGGCCAGCGGCAGAGTGCGCAGCAGCTTGCGTAACAGCTCCTCGCGCTGCGGCGTGTCCTTTGTCGGCGGCACCTTGCCGCCGTTGAGCGCTATATAGGGACCGCCCTCGCCCTTGGGCGTCCCCACCAGCCGGTCGATCATGCTCTCGACGTCGAGACCGGTGGTGGAGAGCAGCGCCTCCAGATTGCCGAGCGTCCCGGCTGGTTCAGCGACATCCCTCGGAACGTCGGCAGGTGCGAGCGTGACAATCGCACCAACCGCGGAAGGCGGCTGCGGCTTGATTTCCGGCTTCGCCTCCGGCGCCGGCTGCGCGACTGAAGGCGCGCCTGTGGGCGCATCCACCTTGGCAAGCCGCCCTTCGAGGTCGTGCAGCTTCTGCCGGAGCTGATCGCGCTCGTCAGCAATTCGATCCCGCTCCGCGCTTACGCGCTCACGCTCGGAGCTTACCTGCTGCATTTTCTTTTCGGTCGCGTCGAGATCGTTCTTGAACTCCGTCACGCGCTGAGAGGCGGACTGAAGCTCTTTCTCGAGCTCATGCAACCGCGTGGTCAGGGTCTCGCGCTGAGCCGCGTTCTGCTGCAGCTCGGCCTGGCTTGCTTCGAGATTTCGGGCAAGAACGGCCGCGTAGCCGTCCTTGGCCGTTGACTGTTGCGCGAACTCGCTCAGCTGCTTTTCCAGATCGTCGCGCTGTGCCAGTAAATTGTTCCGAGCGTCCGTCAAATCCTTGAGCTGCTGCTCCGTTGTGCTGAGCGACCCTTGCAAGGAGCCATATTGATTGCCGACGGAGGCGAGCCGCCTCTGCGCCGCATCGAGATTGGTGTTCGCACTCTCGAGCGCGATCTGCATGACGCCGACCATTCTCCGCAAATCGGCGTTCGACAATTCCGTCCGCGCCATTTCCGCGTGGTCGCGCGCCACTATCTTGCCGAAGTGCACGTAGCCCACCGAGAGGTAGCCGATGGCGGCGGCACCCGCCATCAACGCGGCCGAAATGGCGATCTGCCGGCGGCGCGAGAGCGTGATGTAGGTAACGCGCCCTTCGGAGCGGACCAATATCTGCCGCTCCGGGAATAGCCGCACCATCCGACGTTTCAGATCTAGGTTCATCCCTCCGCCCGTCGCCTCTGCAGCCGCTTCAGAATCAAATCGGGACGCTTGATCCGGAAGCCGATTGCAGCCCCCCGCGGGGACACACGCCAAGTGACCTCATAAATACCGCGAGCAATACATGGGGACGCGCGCTCTCCGGGAGAGTGCGTCTCACTCCAATCGCCCGCGGGTGGTGGGGCTCCCCTTTGTCGTTTACCTAATTTTGACCGTAGCGCCTGGAAAGCAGAGTGGCAAGCAGTAATCCCGTATGCATATATCACTTTGTCAGCAATCAGTTACGCTGCTTTTCGGATTTGAGAACCGCAACGCTTTTGGGAAAAACCCCCGCTTTTAACCAAGACTTTCGGCTGTCTGCTCGATTTTAGAGCAAACAACCGTTTGCACCGACCGACCCTGTTTGTTACTGAGAGCGTGAGGCTGCGGCCTGGAGCGGGCTCCGAGCGGATTGAATCGAAGTCGCGCCAGAATCGTTGATCTTGTCGCATCGTCGTCCGCGCAGAACCGATACCAGCCTTCGCTTTAGCAGGGGGCAGGCTGTCGGGGAGATGCTCTGATCGGAGTAGGAGGAGTGCCATATGAAGCGAGCCGCGTTGCCACGTGCTACGGCGGAAGGCATCGAGGGAGCTCGTACCTTGGGCGAAGTTGCTTATCACCGACTGCGGGCGGATATCGTAATGGGTCGCTTGGAACCGACCCAACCCCTCCGCTTCGATGCCATGAAGAGCCAGTACGGCCTCGGCGTCAGCCCGCTGCGCGAGGCATTGTCGCGCCTGGTGGAGGACAAGCTGGTAACCGCGGTGGGACAGCGCGGCTTTCGCGTGGCACCGATGTCGCTGGAAGAGATGCGCGAAGTCACCCGACTGCGCCAAATTCTCGAGGTGGATGCGCTTCGCGCTTCCATTGCCAACGGCGATGCGCGCTGGGAGTCGCAAATCCGCAGTGCGTTTGAGCGCCTTGTCAACACGCAAGTGCCCCGCGTGGCGAACTCGAGCGCGGAAGATTGGGAGCGGCGCCACCGTGCCTTCCATGACGTTTTGATCGGCGCTTGCCGCTCGCCCTGGTTGCTCAAGTTCGCGGGAATGCTCACGGACCAGCTCGAACGCTATCGCTATTTGCGGCTCATTCGGACTCCCCCCAAGGTTTTCGCTCGCGACCTCGACGGCGAGCATCGCGAACTGCTGGAGGCTGCGCTGGCGCGCGATGCCGATCGGGCGGCCGAGTTGCTCGTGGTCCATTTGGCTCAGACAGCGGAGTTCATCTCGGCGCTCGCACCCGCCGCGGAGTGAGCTTACGCGGCGCCGATGGTGGGTTGACCGAACAGGGAGCCCTGCCCGTAATCGATGCCGATCTCCTGGAACTGCCGCGCCTGATCTTCGGTCTCGATCATTTCGGCGATCGACACGATGGCGTTTTCTCGGCAAAAACCGGCAACGTATCGCAGAAACGAACGGTCGCGCTCATTATTGAGGGCATCTCGCCCGAAGACTCCGTCGATCTTGACGAAATCCACGGCAATGCTGCGCAGGAAGTGAAATGAGTTGGCGCCAGAGCCGAGATCATCCAGGCAAAAGCAAAAGCCGCGCTGCCGCAAACCCTGTACTATCTCGTTGACGTGCTCGACCTCGCCCAGAATTGCCGTCTCGGTAAGCTCGAACATCAGACGTGTGGCGGGGACGCGACGCCCGTCCAACAAGCCCCGCAGGCGCTCGACGAATCCCCGACTTTCGACGGACCGACCCGAGAGATTGACCGCGACCGGAAGCTCGTCATGCGGCGTTTCTCCAATTCGCTCGACGGCGCGCGTGCAGATCGCCAAATCAAAATCGGCGATCATTCCGGATGTCTCGGCAACGACGATGCCCTCGGAAGAGGCAGTTCCGTCTTGGAATCGCACCAACGCCTCCAAATGCCGTGTGGCGCGATTACCAAGTTCGACAACCGGCTGATAGGCGAGGTCGAAGGCGCCGTTCTCAATGACGTGCTCGAGGTGCGCAACCCGCTTCACGGTGTCGGGGAACAGGGCACCAAGCTCCACATTCGCCAAACCCGATGCCACCAGTTGTTCGCTCGCTGAAAAGCGCTCCAGAGCAAGGCGGAGGATACGGCTCGCGTGCTGACCGAAAAGCGCGTCCCGGCCGGGATCCAGCGTTGCAGCATCGAGCGAAGGCGGGGGAGCCCCCGGCGCCGCCGCCTGTACCAGCGCGTGGATCGCGTCCCTGACGCCGTCGAGATGAAGCGCGCCGCGATGCAGCACGCCGAAACGCCCGCGGCCGAGCTCGCCAACCGCCTCGATGCTGGAGCTGCCGATGCGGATAACGTGGGCAATGGCGGTCGGGAATCCCCGCAGCATTCCGGACTCAACGTGTCTGTCGAGCGCGGCGTACTCGCCGATTTTGAGAAGGGTGAGGCTGAGCCCGCGGGCGAGGTCTTCAGGAATTCGACGCAGCGCGAGCGCTGTGAACACCGGCCGGGTCATCAGGCCGCGCTCGGTTTCGAGCAACAGATTGGGCAGCTCGATGCGCTGGCCCGTCGTCTCGCCGATGCCCATAAACACGATGATGCGGCCTTGCGGCAGGGCACAACCCCCGTACAGCACCGATGGCACGCCTCCCCGCCTTAAGCGCAGCGGCACCGCATCAATCGTGCCGCCGCCGGCAATTTGAGCGATCTGCTTGCGCGCGGCGGCTTGGTCGTCGGCCTGAAAGAGATCGTATAGGGAGAGGCCCACCGGTGTCTGCGCAGGGTTGACCCCCAGCCGGTGCACCGCGCCGGTGACGAACATAATCACGCCGTCGCGATTGATCTCGACCAGCAAGTCCGCGGCCGAGATTGCGGCGGCAACAGCTTGTTCGCTCCCCCTGTCGCCGGTTGTCATGACTTATTGCATACCATTGCCTTAGGCCGCTTCAATGCAACGTGCCGATGCAAGTTCAGCGGGAGAGGCTAGAGCGGGAGCGTTAAGCGAAGCTTGAAAATCCATGACCTTTACGGAGGGGACCCAACGGGCGGAGTGCTTATTCTTCCGACTTTGTGGCGCTCTTCTGTGTCCGTTGTGTGCTGCGCCGAGTATCGAGATGGGCATAGAGATACCAGACGGCAACGCTTCGGTAGGGCTGCCACGGCCGCGCCAACTTGGGAAGGCGTCTTGCGGTACTGGTCCGGCGCACGCCCAATACCTCCGATGCCGCGGCGATGATCGATACATCGCCAAGCGGCAGCACATCGAGCCGGCCCAACACAAAAATCAGGTACATCTCGGCGGTCCATCGACCGACGCCCAGCAGCCCGGTCAGGCGCTCGATCACCGCCTCGTCGCCGAGACGCGCCAGTCGCTCGAAGAACCGCGGATCCTCGCGCACGGTTTGCGCGAGAGCACGGAGATAGCGAGCCTTGGGTCGCGAAACACCGGCCGCGGCGAAATCCGAATCCTGCAGTCCCAGGAGCGATTCCGGAGTGACGACACCGCCGCACGCGATTGTCAGTCGCCCGCGTATGGTCCCGGCAGCTTTGGTGGAAAGCTGCTGCCCCAGGATCGAATGGAAGATCGCGCCGAAGCCGCCGGGCCGTCGTCGAAATCCACATGGGCCGATCCGCTGGATCAGGCTGGCCAATTGCGGGTCTGCCGCAGCGAGATGCTCGCACGCTCCGGTCAAAACTCGCCCCACGTGACGTTCGTGGGTAGGCAGTGCATGGATGATCGGCACGAGGCAATCCTAGCGTCATGGGCGGCGCTCGACCACCAAATGACATCGCGCTTTCCCTCGCAGCGCAAAGCCGGCAAATTTGCGTCCGTTGCAAAGGGAGGCATTGCATGGAACTAGGCTTGGTTGGCACCGGCCGCATGGGCGCCGCGATGGGCGAGCGGCTCCTTGACCTGAACCATCGTCTCACGGTCTGGAATCGCAGTTCCGGGAAGACGCAACCCCTGGTCACGCGCGGGGCCCGTCTCGCAACGTCGCCAGCCGATGTTGCGAGCGCCAGCGAGATCGTGCTGACAATCCTGACCGACGCAAAAGCAATCGACGCTGTCTATGACGGGCCAGAGGGACTGCTCGCCGGTAATGTCTCGGGCAAGTTGCTGATCGACATGAGCACCGTTGCCCCCGCGACAACCCGCGCGCTGGCCGAGCGCGTGCGCGCCAGGGGCGCGGGCTTCATCGAGTGTCCCGTCGGCGGCACCGTGGGTCCGGCGCGCGATGGGAAGCTTCTGGGCATCGCGGGCGGCAGCGCCGCAGATTTTGCCCGCGCGAAACCCGTCCTCGATCAACTCTGCCGACGCGTCGATTTGCTCGGCCCCAACGGCACCGGTTCGGCGATGAAACTCGCGATCAACCTGCCGCTGGTGGTCTATTGGGAGGCGCTGGGCGAAGCCCTCTCACTGGTGCGCGATACCGGTATTCCCACCGAGAAAATGATCGAAATACTGACCGAAAGCTCCGGCGGAACCAATGCCATCAAGAACCGCGGTCCCAAGCTCGTGACCGCACTCCGCGACGGCGCCAAGCCCGAAGTCGGTTTCGACATCGACGGTATGCGAAAAGACCTGCGCACCATGCTTGCGGTGGCGCACGAGAAGGGCATCGAGCTTCCGGTAACCGCGAGCGCGCTCGAAAGCTACGACGCGGCCGCGCGGGAGGGGTGGAGTTCGCGGGACGGCTCCAATATCGCGGTCTATCGCTGGGAACTGTCCCGCCGCAGCCGCTGAACCTCAGCTCGACCGCACACCCACCAGGCCGCTGTCGTGCAGACGGCCCAGCTCGCGCTCGGATAGGCCGAGCACCTCCAGCAGCACGGCGTCGGTATCGGCCCCCAACTGCGGAGCCGGTCGCGCCGGTTCACGCGGTACCGCTCCGAACTCCAGCGGACTCCCCGGCATGAGGTAACGGCCAATTCCCGGCTGCTCTACTTCCTGGAACATTGGGTTCGCGGGCGAGCAGCGCCGGTCCCTGCGCACCATCTCCTGGAAGGTCTGATAGGGTCCCCAGCAGCATCCCGCGGAATCGAGGGCCGATGCCGCGTCCTCGAAGCGCCGCGCCTTGAACCAGCGTTCGAGCAAAGCCGAGATCGCGGCACGCCCTTGGTAGCGATCGCCCTCCCGCGAGAAATCGAGATCGAGCGCCTCCGCCACGAGCGCGAACTTTTGACCGAGCCCGGTTGCGCGTTGCAGCGTGTCCCACTGGCTCAACGTGATCGCCACCAGCATCAGGCGGCGACCGTCGGCTGTCGCAAAGTCACGCCCGTAGGCACCAAAGAGATCGTTGCCATAGTGGCTTCGATCGGCATCGTTGATCACGGCGTCGGCGATATAGCCGAGGTTACCCGCCGCGGCAAAAGCCACGTCGGAAAGCGCGATGCGCACGAGCTGACCCGCACCGGAAAGGCGCCGATGACGCTCGGCGGCAATCATGCCAAGGGCGGCGTGCATGCCCGTGACGAGGTCCCAAGCCGGTACCACATTGTTGACGGGGCCGTTCACATCGATGGGCCCGGTCACAAACGGAAACCCCGCGGCGGCGTTCACCGTATAGTCGACCGCGCTCTTGCCCTCGGAATCCCCGAGAATGTTCACCATCACGAGATCGGGACGGCGGCGCGCCAAAGTCTCGTAGGCAAGCCACCCCTTCGCCGGAAAATTGGTCAGAAAGAGGCCGGCGTTGCCGCCGGGCGCCGTGACGAGCGCGCTCGCGAGCTCACGTCCTTCGGGCCGGCCGATGTCGATCGCGACCGAGCGCTTGCCTTTGTTGAGGCCCGCCCAGTACAGGCTTTTGCCGTCCTTGGTGACAGGCCAGCGCTGGGCATCGAGCCCGCCTCGCGGAGGGTCGATGCGGATCACCTCCGCGCCCAGTTGCGCCAGACTCATTCCCGCCAGCGGCGCCGCGACAAAGGCACAGCTCTCGACGATGCGCAATCCCGAGAGAATTCCGCTCATGGCGCGAGCCCGGCTTCCGCCGCCATCGCGGTCGCGCCGCTTGCGTCAATTGCCGCGAGGCGGACGCTTCGGCGGTCGGCGGCAGGCCATCCGCTCACCTTGAAGGGCGCGCCCAAGAACAGCGGCCGCTGTGCACGGAACGAAAAGTCGACGACCCGTGCCCGCGGTGCCTCGCGCCGAACCAGGTCCAGCAGAAACGTCGCGATGAGAGGGCCGTGCACGATGCGTTCGGGATAGCCTTCGACCTGGGTCACGTAGGGGTAATCGTAATGAATACGGTGACCATTGAAGGTGAGCGCCGAGTAGCGAAATAGCAGCACCGGGTCGGGACGAATTTCGCGCCGCCATGGCCCCGCTTCGACTGCTTCCGGTTTACTGCCGCGAGCGCTCGGACCCGACTCTGGTTCCCGGTAGACGAGGTCCTGTGTCTCCTCCATCGCGACCGTACCTTCGACCAGAAATTTCTGCCGCACCGTCACAAAGATCAGGTCACCGCTGCGCCCGTGCTTTCCCTCGACCCCCGTGATTTCCGAGACCCGCGTCACTTTATCGCCGATGCGCAGCGGCCGATGCCAGGTGAGGTGACCGCCCGCGAACATCCGCCGTGGCAGCGGCACCGGCGGAAGGAAAAGGCCCCGCGCGGGATGTCCGTCCTCGCCAACATCGGCGGGGCGGGCCGCACTTAGAAAATAGAGCCGATGCCAATTGGGAGGCAGCGCATCGCCCGCCTCGAAGGGCTTGTCATCGCAATCAAGACTGGCCGCCAAAAGATTGGCCGGCACCGGTCCGATCACGTCACTCACGCTCTGGCTGCGGCCGATCCAATTTCTGAGCCGATCCAGTTCCGTGTGGTCCATGAAGCCCTCCCAACAGCGTGCCTTTCGGCAGCTTCTCATCCCGCCGCAGGGTGGAGAAGCCCGATGATCGCGAGGGCCTGCTGCGGAGGGTCGAGGCAGCGAGAGACGACCAATGACCCTTTCGATTGAGAGAAGACCATCAATGATGGTGGTACTGCTCAGACCGTTTCGACGCCAAAACAGTGGCGTCGGTCAAAATACCGCCTGCTTTTGTGAATTGATTCAGTCCGTTACAAGATCACAACGAATTGACGACCCCAAAACCGATGCTTCTATTGTCCACGGCACTCAGCGTGCTACAAGTGTGAACAATCTGCGGCCCGATAAACCTGCTTGTAGGCGCCGCGTCGGAACGATTGGGTAGCTGATCCGTGGAGTTCTCCTCGCCTCGGCAGGATTGGGGGAAGCACGTGGAACAATTTGCGGCTGACGTCACGCCGGTCCGGGATCGCTCGGCGCCCCGAGTGCAGCAAGCGACGCAGGCAGCGACCCATGTCGTCGCACATGAACACAGGATAAGCCATCTGGAGCGGACCGGACGGTTCTCTGCTCGCCGATCCATTGGCATCATAGCTGGGATCAGCCTGTTGCTTTGGCTCACGATCTCAATCGTAATCGCCCAGTTCGTTTGATTATCCTGCGCCTCCGCTGACGTTTCGCTCGGCCGCGCTTATTCCGCCGCCGGTCGCGCTTGCTGCTTGGCAGCGCCGAAACGACGTTCCAGCTCGCGGCGCACGCGCACGGCCTCGCTGGTTTCATCCGCGCTCACGTCGGCCCAGCAGAGGACATCACCCGCTTTGATCCCCCGCTTCACCGCAACCCTGTGCGCGAGGCCGATCGGCAGCGCCCCTATAGCCAGTGAATCCTCGGCACGCATCAGCTTGCCCCAGACACAGAAGCCGCCTTCGCCGTCCAGTACCTCGCCCGCCCTGAGATCGCGCTTCGCCGTCGCCACCACGTCGCCACGGAAGGCGCGGCTGGCACCCGTGGGTTCTCGCCGCAAAGCCGCTGACGCCACCGATATCCCGAGTTCGAGACCGATCAAATGGTAGGGCCGATAGAGTGCCGCGTAGCGGCCGCTCGGATCGGTCATCACGCCATACTCGGCGAAGCAGCGCGCGACGTAATCGCTTGGCGCCTCGAATACGACGTAGACGCCCCAGCGTAAGTCGCGGAAAACCGGACGGCCGTCCCGCTCCAGCGACGATACCACCTCCACCTGTCCCTCGTGCTCGAGGAGGCCGCCGGGAGCAGGGTTGAGCAACCGCGGCAGGTCGTCGACGCCACAGGGCGGAAAGGCGAGCCCATTACGCGCCGGCGTAAGGCCGGTCGCGTTGGCGACCGCCGCCATCTCGATCGCGGACTTGGTACCGTCGAGAAATGAATTGAACATCTGGGCATTCATGCCGCCGAGCTTCGCCTGTTCCGGCGTTAAGCCATAATGACCCCAGACCGTGTCTGGCGTGGAGGCGTGGTAGATCGGCAGATACTTAGTCCCCTTCCCCGCCGCCACCACATCGAAGCCGGCGGCCCGCGCCCAGTCCACTTGCTCCGCGATCAACGAGGGTTGATCGCCATAGGCCATGGAATAGACGACACCCGCCTTGGTCGCGCGCTCCGCCAGCACCGGACCCGCGAGCACGTCCGCTTCCACATTGACCATCACGATGTGTTTGCCCTGTTCGATGGCCAACACTGCGTGATGGATGCCCGCCGCGGGAACACCCGTCGCGTCGATCACGACATGGAGCGGCGATGCCGCGATCATCGCCGCGGCGTCATCGGTGATGAATGTGGTTCCCTGCGCATGCGCCTCGGCGAGGCTTCCGGCATGGATGCGCTCCTTGGGCCAACCCACCCGCAGCAGCGCGTCACGCGCGCGATCGGGCGCCAGATCCGCGACCGCCATCAAGTGCAGCCCGGGCGTGCGCAGCGCCTGCGCCAAGAACATGGTGCCGAACTTGCCGGCGCCGATGAGGCCGACACGCACGGGCTTGCCGCTCTCCGCGCGCTCGCCCAGCAGACGATGCAGGTTCATGGGATACTCCCTCGCCGAGCCGAAGGCCCAACACTATCGGCAATGCCCCGATCTCGGCTACAGTCTAACGTCATGCCCAAGCTCGCTGCCAATCTCTCTTATCTCTTCACCGAAATGCCGCTGATCGAGCGTTTCGGCGCCGCGGCATCGGCGGGATTCAGGGGCGTCGAGATTCTCAACCCCTATGAACTCGAACCCGGCGCGATCGCGGCGGAATTGCGCAAACACGGCCTCACCCAGGTGTTGCTCAATACGCCCGCGGGCGATGCCGCCAAGGGCGAGCGCGGGCTCGCGGCCCTGCCGGGCCGGGGGACGGATTTCATGGCGAGCTTCGAGCGCGCCCTCGCCTATGCGCGGGCCACGCAATGCAAGCGCCTGCATGTGCTCGCGGGAGTGCCGCCTAAAGACCGGCCGCGCAACGAGGCGGAAGAAACTTATGTCGCCAACCTCCGCCGCGCCGCCGACGAGGTCGCGAGTGAAGGCATCACTTTGCAGCTCGAGCCGCTCAACACCCGCGACGCGCCCGGCTATTTCATCAACACCACCGGCGAGACCCTGCGCCTGATCGAGCGCATCGATCGACCCAACGTCGCACTGCAGTTCGACCTCTATCACTGCCAGATCATGGAGGGCGATCTCGCCACCCACGTCCATGCGCTCAAGGGGCGTTTCACCCATGTGCAGATCGCGGGCGTGCCCGGCCGGCACGAGCCCGATGTCGGCGAGATCAACTACCCGTACCTCCTCGGCCTTCTGGACGAGACGGGGTATCAGGGCTGGGTCGCCGCGGAGTATCGCCCGCGGAGTGGGACGCTCGCCGGCCTTGGATGGGCGCGACCGTGGGGCATCACGCCGAAGTAGCGGCGCGCATTCCGTCGCGGACCCTTACAAAACCTTCCGAACGATGTGGTGCCGGTTCTTCGTGAACGGCCGCACCTCCTTCGGCCAGCGGCCAAGCTCACCCGCCGCCGCCCAGGCCGCGCTGCCCAACACGTCGGGGCTGTCGATTTCATAGATCGCGGTGTAGCGCGGCATTCCCTCGCCGGTGAGCTGCTTGCGCTCGCCGCCGATGGTGAAACTCGCGGGCTCCGTGCGCAGCCGGGCAGCCGATCGCACGCCCGGCACCTTGAGCAGGTTCGGGATGTGCTCGCGGTCGTAAACCTCGTTGAAGAGCGCCTCCTTCTCGGGTTCGACATCCATGCTGACGATGAACACGTACTTGGTCGAAAACGGCATCTGCTCCTCCCTGATTGCTCCGACGCATTATAGCGCGGCTCCCGGCGACGGGCGGATATATGGCTTGCGGTGCCATGTCATCCCGGCAGAATGCCAGCAGGTATGGTCTTGCGCGGTGGAGGCAAGATGGATTTCTCGCTCACGGAGGAACAATCGCTGTTCCAAGCGACGGCGCGAAGGTTTGCGGAACGATCGCTGGCGCCGGGCGCGCTGGCGCGCGCCCATGCCGAGGGGTTTCCCTGGGACGTCGCAGGCTTGATCGCCGAGCAAGGGCTCATGGGCATCACGCTCGGAGAGGCCGATGGCGGCCAAGGCGGAAGCCTAATGGATGCGGTGCTGGCGATCGAAGAAGTGGCGCGCCACTGTCCCCGCAGCGCCGACATCGTTCAGGCCGGGAATTTCGGGGCCATCCGCACCTTTGCCGAATATGCGAGCGCCCAGCAGAAGGCGCGTTGGCTGCCGCGTCTGCTGGCGGGGGAGATGGTGATCGCGCTCGGCATGAGCGAGCCCGAGGCCGGCTCGGCCGTGACCGATCTCAAGACCTCGGCAACGCCCGACGGCGACGGCTTTCGCATCAACGGCACCAAGGTCTTCACCACCAACAGCCCGGAAGCCCAGCTATTCCTGGTCTACGTTCGCTTCGGGCCCGGCGTCGACGGCATCGGTTCGGTCCTGATCGAGCGCGGCACGCCGGGGTTCAGCTTCGGGCGTCCCACTCGTTTCGTCGGCGGCGATCGCTGGCAGCAACTCTATTTCGAAGACTGTCGGGTCGGACCGGAAAACGTCCTGCTGGGGCGGGGCGGCTTCAAGAAGCAAATTCAGGGCTTCAACGTCGAACGCATCGGCAATGCGGCGCGCGCGTTGGCGGTGGGCCGGCTCGCATTCGATATTGCGCGGCGCCACGCGGGCGAGCGCATTCAGTTCGGCCGGCCGCTCTGTGAATTCCAGGGTATCCAATGGAAATTCGCGGAAGTCGCGATGCAGATCGAAGCCGCGCAGCTCCTGCTCTATCGTGCCGCGGTCAGTGCGGAAAAAGGGCTCCCCTCCGCCTATGAGACGGCACTCGCAAAGGCATTTTGCAACGAGGCGGGATTTCGCGCCGCCAGCGAGGCGATGCAAGTGCTGGGCGGTCTCGGCTACACCGAGGAGAGTCTGGTCGAATACTGCTTCAGGCGCACGCGCGGCTGGATGATCGCCGGCGGTTCAGTCGAGATCATGAAGAACCGCATCGCCGAGTTCGTGTTCGATCGGCGTTTCGCGCAGAAACCCGCCCGTGCCGCCGCCGAATAACTCCCCACGCGCGACAACACTCGCCGAGGCGCTGTTTCGTCCGCGCGCGGTGGCGCTTATCGGCGTCTCCGATGATCCCGGGAAGACCGCCGGGCGGCCGCTGACCTTTCTCCGCAAGCACGGCTTTCCCGGACGTATTTTTCCAGTCAACCCACATCGGCCGACGGTTCAGGGCGAAAACGCATTAAAGCGGCTCGAAGATGCGCCCGAGGCGATCGACCACGCCTATATCCTCGTCAATACGCCCGCCGTCGAGGACGCCGTTCGCGCCTGCGCGGAGGCCGGCGTTCGGGTCGCGACCATTCTCGCCAGCGGCTTCGCCGAAGCCGGGCCCGATGGGGTTGCGCGGCAGGACCGCTTGGTTGCGATCGCGCGCCAATCGGGCCTGCGCCTGGTGGGCCCCAATAGCCTCGGCGTCGTCGATACGCACACGCCCATGGCGCTCACCGCCAACGCCGCTTTCGCCGCGGATACGCTGCTCAAAGGCGGCCTGACCGTCATCTCGCAAAGCGGCAGCCAGATCGGTACTTTCGTTTCGCGCGGCGCCGCGCGGGGGATCGGCTTTGCGAAGCTGATCTCGGTCGGGAACGAGGCCGACCTTTCCGTGGGCCAGATCGGCACCGCGCTCGCCGAGGACCCGGAAACTCAAGCTTACCTTCTGTTCCTCGAGACCATTCGCGACCCCGAACACATCGCGGAATTCGCGGCGCGCGCCGGACGCGCCGGCAAACCCATCATCGCCTACAAACTCGGCCGCTCGGATGTCGGCCGCGAGCTCGCGGTCTCGCACACCGGCGCCATGATCGGCTCCGACGCCGCCGCCGAGGCTTTTCTTCGCCGCCACGGCATTCTTCGCGTGGACCATCTCGAAACCTTGTTCGAGATGGCGCCGCTGGTGGTTGGCCGCAAACCGCCCGCGCTGCAGTCACGAAGCGTCGGCGTCGTCACGACCACCGGCGGCGGCGCGGCCATGGTGGTGGACCGGCTCGGCATGCTCGGTGTCGAGGTTGCGTCGCCCAGCGCCGAAACCCTGGCGCGCCTCTCCGCAGCGGGCGTCCCCGCTCAGCCCGGACGTCTCCTGGATTTGACCCTCGCGGGAACCCGCTATGAGGTGATGCGCGCGGCACTCGATACATTGCTGGAAGCGCCTGAATTTGGGCTTGTCCTCGGGGTTGTCGGCTCATCGGCGCAATTCCATGCCGAGCTGGCGGTGCGCCCGATCATCGACTGCGCCCGCCATCGCAAGCCCATCGCTGTCTTCCTGACCCCGGAAGCGCCGCACACCCTGCGGCTGCTGGCGGAGCATGGCGTCGCTGCTTTCCGCGCACCCGAAGCCTGCGCCGATGGCATCGCCGCCTATTTCCATTGGCATTCGGCGCAGCAAGCGCCCACCCGGGACGAAACCTCGCTCGATGCCGCCCGACGGGTATTGGTCGACGTGACGGGCGCTGTCCTGAACGAGGACCGCTCGCTCGCACTGTTCGAGGCGCTGGGAATTCCGGCGACAGCGCGTACCGTCATACCCCTGGGGGCCGAGCGCGTCGAAGCGCTTCCCTTTGCCTTCCCGGTCGCCGCAAAAATTCTTTCCGCCGACATCACGCACAAATCCGACCTCGGCGGCGTGGCACTGGGGATCGCCACAGCGGACGAATTGGCGCGCCGCGTGCCGGAATTGATTTCAGTCGTGCAGCACCGGAAACCGGATACACGCCTCGACGGGGTGCTGGTGCAACCAATGGAGAGCGGTGTCGGCGAGATCATTCTGGGTTATCGGCTTGACCCGCAGGTGGGCCCGCTGGTCATGGTGGGAATGGGGGGAACCTTGGCCGAACTTTATCAAGACGTGGCGCTGCGCATGGCGCCGGTCTCGCTGGCGGAGGCTGCGGAGATGATCGCGGAACTCAAGGGGATAGCGGCGATGCAAGGATTTCGCGGCCGCCCGGCCGGCGACCTCGATGCCTTGGCCGAAGCAATTGCACGCATCTCCGCCTTGGCAAATCTCAATGAGGCCCAAATCATCGAAGCGGAGATCAATCCGTTGATCGTCCGTCCACGAGGCGGGGGAGTGGTGGCGGTGGACGGCGTGGTCCGGCGCGCGGCGGCATGCGCCTGATCCCCGACCGATGCCGGCAGATCCTCCAAACGACACGCCCCGAGAAAGCGCGCGAGCCTAGGAGGTAAGCTGGGGGTCCATGCTCATCGTGCCGGCTCCTCGTAGCGCGGACCGTGCGCCAGGAACCAATTCGCGATCTCTCCGGCCGTCGTCTGCCAAACCTCGCGATGTCCGCCGATCCGATTCAGCGCCTCGTCGAGATAGCGGATGCGGTGCCCCATGCCCATGAGCCAAGGGTGCAGGCTCAGGCCAAAGACACGGCCCGAGAACGCGCCCTCCTCGTGCAAGGTTTCGAAGGCTTCGGCCACCACCTTGGGATAGGTCGCCATGCTGACGCGGCGCAGCCACAGCAACTGCACGTCGTCCCATTCCGCGTGGTTCGGGATCGAGACCAGGGGCCGGCCGGCCGTCATCAAATAAGGCTGATCGTCGTTGGGCCAATCCATGAGGTGGTTCAAGCCGGCTTCGGAAATGAGGCGCGGCGTAATTGCGGATTCCCCGTAATCCTGCCCGAGCCATCCCGTTGGACGCTTGCCGGTCGCACGCTCGACTGCTTCGATGGACGCGGCGATATGCGCCCGCTCCTGCTGCTCGCTCATGCGGCTCGTGATCATGCGCGTCGCATGTGTTCCATGCGCCGCAAACTCGTAACCTCGGCGCTTAAACTCCTCGACCAGGAAGGGATAGCGCTCGAGCGCCGAGGCATTGGCCGCCACGGTGACCTTGAGCCCATGCCGATCCAACACCTCGAGCACCCGGAAAATACCGACGCGATTGCCGTAGTCGCGCTGCGTCCAGGTGCGATAGTCGGGGTCATAGCTGCCGATTTCACCGACAAAGCGCGGATCGCGCACCGCGTCTGTGGGCGGATCGAGCTCCCAATATTCGAGATGCAGGAGCACCCAAAAGGCCACCCGCGCACGGTCCGGCCAAGCCAGCGGCGCCCGCTTGGGGAGCGGCCAGTAGGGATGATGCGGATGATCCATGCCGGGGCGGTGGGGCTCGCCATGAGGCGGTGACTTCGCGTTCATGCTAGGCCTCCTCTCCCAAATGCCGCTGAAAGGGTTCGAGCGCGTTGGCGATGTACCAGTCGGCGATCTCCTCACCGGTCGCTTTCCAGACGCCATCGTGGCTGAGGATGTATTTGAGTGCCCGATCCAGATGCTTTGCGCGCTGCGGCGCCCCCATCATGTAGGGATGCAACGCGATGCACATGACGCGACCTTGGGTGGCGCCTTCACGCCAGACGGTATCGAAGTGATCCGTCACCATCTGCGCGAATTCCTCTGCTTCGACCGGGTGGCGGTAGATCATGGCATCGTTCAGATCCATCGAATACGGCACCGAGACAAGCCGCGCGCCGCTCCGCACCTTGATCGGCGTCGGCTGGTCGTCGTGATAGAGGTCGCACATGTAGCGAATGCCGGCTTCCGCGACGAGATCCGGAGTGTTCACCGTGAATGAGACGGCGGGCGAAAACCATCCCGCGAGCTTCCGGCCGGTCGTGCGCTCATAGATCGATGCGGCCTCGGCGATCTGCTGGCGCTCCTCATCCTCCGTCAAATCCCAGTGGTAGCGCGTGTTGTAGACGCCATGGCTCATGATCGCCCAACGCCGAGCTTCGATCGCCTCGCGGATCTCGGGATAGTGCTCATAGACCGAGAGGTTCAGCGACACAGTGCAGCGGAATTCGTGTCGGTCCATGATCTCGAACATGCGCCAGAGCCCGACCCGATTGCCGTAGTCTCGGGTGCCGTAACCGAGCACATCGGGATAGGGCGAGCGCGGCCACGGATTGCGTGTGCGCACATAGGGTGGCAGATATTCATAGTGCTCGATGTTCGGCACGATCCAGAGTGCCACGCGCGCGCCGCCGGGCCATACGATGCGCGGTCGCTTGACGATCGGCGAATAGCTGTAGCGATGCGGCTCCATGGCCATCCCTCCCTTGGGCTTGCTACGCTCTAGTTCACGGCTAGACTGAGAGGAACGCAAGATCGGAAGCGAGGCTCTCATGAGCGAGACGATCGTCAAGCGGAGGCCCTCCTACGCGGTCGAGGACTACGAGATCTGGTCCGAGACGCCGGAGCTGCGCATGGTCGTGCTCACCCTCGCGGCGGGCCAGGAGGTGCCGTGGCACTGGCACACCAATGTCAGCGACACCTTCTTTTGCATGAAGGGCCCGATGGTCATCGAGACACGGGCACCGCGCGAGGTATTCGAGCTCAATCCCGGCGAGACCTGCAAGGTGCCGGCAAAGCGCGCACACCGCGTCACCGGCAAGAACGGCGGACCGTGCAAATTCGGCCTTCTGCAGGGCATCGGCACGTACGATTTCAATCCAATCGGCGGCTCCGGGTGACCGTCGCCGAGCGTCTCGCGCAGCACGTCCTCGCGACGCGATACGAGGCCTTACCGGCGGTAGCCGTCGCCGCGACCAAGACATTCCTGCTCGATGCGCTCTCGGTCGGGATCGCCGGCAGCGGCGATCCCCTATCGCGCCGCGTGCGCACGGCGGCTCGGCAATGGGGAGAGGCGCCGGAAGCGACGGTGCTCGGTACCGATTTGCGCTTGCCCGCACCCGCGGCCGCCCTCGTCAACGCGCAGCAGATGCACTGCCAGGAATTCGACTGTGTCCACGAGGACGCAATCGTGCACGCGATGTCCGTGGTGACCCCGGCCGCACTCGCCTGGGCCGAGCGCGCGGATGGCGTCACCGGCCGGGATTTGTTGACGGCGCTCGCGCTCGGCGTTGACGTCGCCGTGACGCTTGGTCTCAACCCCGGCGGAGCCTGGCGCTTCTTCCGCCCGGCGACGGCCGGCGCCTTCGGTGCCGTAGCGGCGTTGGGGCATCTCGCTCGGCTCGACCCTGCGGCGCTGATCGATGCGTTCGGCATCATGCTCGGACAGGTTTCCGGCACCATGCAGCCGCATGCCGAGGGGCGCGGCCTGCTGCCGCTGCAGATGGGCTTCAACGCCCGCAGCGCCGTGATGACGCTGGACCTGGCCCAAGCGGGGGTCGAGGGTACGCGAGAGACCTTTGAGGGCGAGCGCGGCTACTTCGCGCTTTTCGAAGGGGGCGCGGACGCGGGCGCCGCGCTTGCCGAGCTTGGGCACCGCTTTCGCATCGCCGAGCTTTCCCATAAGCCCTATCCCAGCGGTCGCGCCACCCATGGCCTGGTCGACGGCTTGCTGCGGCTGCGAGACCGGCATCGATTCTCTGCCGATGAAGTCGAGCGCGTTGTGTTGCTGGGATCACCCCTGATCGCCCAGCTTGTCGCGCGCCCGCTCGTGCCCGATATGAGCGTTAGTTATGCGCGACTCTGCGCTCGCTTTGTAGGCGCCGTCGCGTTGCGACGGGGAACGGTGCGCCTCGACCATTTTTCTCAGGAGGATCTCGCCGATCCTGCCACCCTGGAGCTCGCCGCGCGCATCGATGTCGGCATCGATCAGTCGATCGCCGGGCGCGTGCTGCTGCCGCAGTCGCTTCTCGTCCAACTGAAAAGCGGCGCTGTATATCCTTGCACTGTCACCGATGTGCTCGGAAGCCCCACGCGACCGCTGTCGCGCGAGCAGGCGCTGGCAAAATTCTGGGCCTGCATTGAACAGAGCGCTTGCGCACTCGCCCGCGACAACGGCGCACGGGTTATCGAGCTGGTGGATCGTCTGGAAATGCTTGAATCCGTGGTGCCGCTGATCCGGCTCTGCGCGGACTGACCGAGCCAGCGACGGTTATGGCTGCACCTGCACGAACGGCGTGGTCTTGATGTCAGACGCTGACTTGTTCAGGTTGATGAGCTGATTGAGGATCGCCAGCACCAGCAGCGTGCGGTCGGCGGTCGAATAAGGTTGGACGCCGTAGGTCCTGTGATCGACATAGTCCACCGTGAAGCGTGCGGTATCGGACGGTCCGTTGAGCCTGATAAGGGCGCCGCCTTCGTAGGGCTCGCAATTGCTGCCGGGTTTCGGCTGCCATTCGCCGTCGCGCAGTTCCTTTTGATCGCAGAAGCCGAGGGTCACGGGGTTATTGTGGTTCTGGTCCCCGCGCGGCCGGTGCCCCGCCTGTTCCGGATAGAGCTTCAGCGGCAGCTCCCCCTGGTAGTAGAGGAGATCCCCGAGGAAGGAGATCATCTCGCCGACAGACCGAATGCCAAGGCGAAGCTGCCAGCGCGGATCGGTGGGTGTCGCCTTGAAGCGATCGAAGATCGCGCAATACGGGCTGACCGGTCCTTGCTCCGGAAGCGCGGGCTGAGCCGCCACGCCGCTTCCCTCCTCATGCCCGGGAACGATCAGGGGCTTGCTGGTGACCATGCCACCCTCGCCTGCCGCTTCTCGGGGCTCGATCAGCTTCTCCGGCACCGCCGCCGTCGTGTCCTCGTCGCCGCTCACGTCGACCATCGGCTGAGTGCATCGGTTCGTCTTGTTGCTCTCGCTCACGCCGGGCGCACCGGTGACGCGCGCCACGGCCGTGCCCTCGCTTTCGTCGCCATAGCAGAACGCCACTTTCTGCTCCTGCGAGATCGCGTAGAGCCGATAGATCCGATCGTGCCGCGAGCCTCCAGCGCCTTCCGGCACACCCTCGGCCGGATTGGTGCCTTTGTTGCCGCTCTTGCCGCCCGAGGTGTCGTACACCAGGCGGAACTTGTTGGGGTCGATTTGCGCGAGATCGCGGACGTCGTTCGCGTTCTTCACGTTGAATCCCTCGGCCACGAGCCGGCGCTCTGAATAGGCGTTGGCCGTGAAGCGTTGCAGCCGATTGATCAAGTCGAGATAAAGCTCGAATTGAGTGCGCTGGTCGCAACCAAGCGCCGTATCGCTGTGCACGATCGGAATCCTTCCGTCGATCGCTTCGCGCGGCGAGTTGTAGACCCGGATCTTGTCATTGACGATCGGCGAAGTAGTGTCCGCGGCCGGAGGCGCGCCGCTTCCCGAATGACCCGCCTTCGCTACCGCGCCGCCGGAATCGCTATCACGGCCCCTATTAGGCTCCACGTTCTTTCGCTCCACCACCTCAGCGGAGGAAAAGAACAGCATCAAGATGAGCCGTCGATCGAAACCCCGATCGAGCGCATACTTCACCAATCTCGGATCGATCGGCGAGGAGATGCCGGTGATGAAGTCCTTGGTATCGAGGGTCGAGAGATCGAAGCTCGGTGCTTGCTGAACGGCAATCGTCGGCGTGAGGAGATCCCGCTGCGGCGAGCGATTGGTCGCCCCGAACGGGACTGTTGCCTGCACCCCGGCAGCGACTTGCAGGGATTCGTGAACCAGCGGCACGGCCGCGAAATGCAACGGCGCCTTATCTCGCGAGCGCAGGATATTGAGCACCAGCAGACGGTCGGTGGTCTCCTCCACCACCTCGTTGTAGCTGATGGCGTCGGAATTCATCTGCGGGGAAAAATTGCAGGCGACGAGCGTCAGCGCGCCCGACAACGTCGCGATCCCGAGCCAACCGCCTCTGTGCCCCCGCACCCCATCCCCCCGATACCGATGCCCCGCCGCTCACGCTATATCGGGAAGACCGTTACGGCAAATGGCTCTTGGCCACGGAAAGGCGAAAGAAGACCCTCTCATTGAGATTCTATCGGGCGGGTGCTAGGAGTCCCCCAATCATTCAAAGGACATCACCGCCGTGACCAAAATACTCTCCAAGCTGCCGAAGGGCGAAAAGGTGGGCCTCGCCTTCTCGGGCGGGCTCGACACCAGCACAGCGATCGCGTGGATGCGCGAGCGCGGCGCAATACCCTTTGCCTACACGGCAAACCTAGGCCAACCGGACGAAAAGAATATCGACGACATTCCGAAGGTTGCCAAGCGATACGGCGCGGAGCAGGCCCGTCTCGTCGACGCGCGGGAGCAGCTCGTACGTGAGGGATTCACGGCCATCGCCTGCGGCGCGTTCGACGTCGTGACCGCCGGAAAAACCTATTTCAATACGACGCCTCTCGGCCGCGCCGTCACGGGAACCATGCTTGTGGACGCCATGAACGAAGATGGCGTCAGCATATGGGGTGACGGCTCAACCTTCAAAGGCAACGACATCGAACGCTTCTATCGTTACGGCTTGCTGCGGAACCCGCATCTTCGGATCTACAAGCCCTGGCTGGATCAGGACTTCATCGGAGAGCTCGGCGGGCGGGCCGAAATGAGCGCGTGGCTCGAGCAGCGTGGCTTCGGCTACAAGGCGAAGCCCGAAAAGGCGTACTCGACGGATGCTAATATCTTGGGCGCAACCCACGAGGCGAAGGATCTCGAGTTCCTTGACCGCAACATCAACATCATAGAGCCCATCATGGGCGTGCGTTCATGGGATGCGTCCGTGGCGATCGCTCCGGAGACCGTCACCGTTCGCTTTCAAGAGGGTCGACCGGTTGCGATCAATCGCAGGGAATATCGAGATCCCCTCGAGCTCATGTTGGAAGCCAATGCCATTGGCGGCCGGCACGGTCTTGGAATGTCGGATCAAATCGAAAATCGCATCATCGAAGCGAAAAGCCGCGGAATCTACGAGGCGCCGGGGATGGCGCTTCTGCACATCATCTATGAGCGGCTCGTCACGGGAATCCACAATCAAGGCACTTTGGAGAGCTATCGCACCCTCGGACGCAAGTTGGGCCGTCTGCTCTACGAAGGACGCTGGTTCGATCCGCAGGCGCTCATGCTGCGCGACACGCTGATGCGTTGGGTCGCGACGCCAATCAGCGGCGAGGTGACGATCGAGCTGCGCCGCGGCGATGACTACTCGATCCTCAACACCGTCAGTCCCAATCTCACTTATGCTCCCGAGCGCCTCACCATGGAGCAGGGCCAGGGCGAATTCACCGCGGAGGACCGCATCGGACAGCTCTCCATGCGCAACCTCGACATCACGGATTCTCGCGGCAAATTGCAGCTCTACGCGCAGCGTGGGATGTTGAGCATCGACACTTTTCCGAACTTGCCCGAGTAGGGGTCGCGGAACCGCGCTAAAAAAAGGTTCGGATCGCGCCCTTCACTCCGTATGCATCATCGACAAGATAGAGCACCTGCCACTTGTCGAAGGTCGTACAAGGATGAGAAACCCCAAAGCCGACCATGTCGCCCACGCGAAGCGGACTTTCCTCCGGCACAGCCACATGCGCATGCTGATCGTTGAGGCCGGTCACGCGATGTCCGGGCGGCATGGGTTGCGGCGGCGCGTTGGTTCCTGGCCGGTACCAGAGCAGCGGCACCGGCATGTCGATGTCGCGCGACACGTCGCGCTGACCCATGGTGCAGATCAACTTGATCGGCTCCGGACGCGACTGCACATAGGCCCAAACCTCTAGCGCCGGTCGCAGCCCTTCGCCGAGTCGCCGTACCTCCGGCGTCCGCTCCTGCAGGCGCTCGAAGAAGTGGCGGTAATGCACGGAATCGTGCGTGAGATAGCAGCCACTGCGCGTCAGCACCAAGGTCTCTCGCCCGAGCCTTTCGCTCGAAAACCGCTGCACGACCATGTCGTAATAGGCGGAGCCGCCGGCGGAAAGGATGATCGGACCGGGCGCGAACAGGTCCTCCGCAATGCAAGCCCTGGCGATCTCCGCCAGGAAATCGAGGAAGTGGCGCACGCCCGCCTCGATCTCATCCGGCGTCTTGCCGCCGATTAGACCTTCGAACCCCTCGACACCGCGCAGGCGCAGCGCCGACCCGGCGCTCCGCACGGCACGCGCGACGCCGAGTGCGCTCGCGAGGTCGCGGCAGCCGGTCCGTCCCCCTTGGGTCCCGCCTTCGAGCAGCAGGTTTATCGGCGCGGCAAGCTGGCTTCCTCGGGTGGCCTCCGCCAGCATCTTCACTCCTTCCACGGAATCGATGAGGCAATAAAATTCGAAATCCCCGTGTGCCGTCAGTTCCTGAAGCACGTAGCGAATCGCTTGCCGGCCGATGAGTTGATTGGCAAGCACGATGCGCTTGATGCCGATGGAGCGGCATACTTGGAGCTGCTGCGCGGTCGCCACCGTCATCGCCCACGCGCCGTCGGCAAGTTGTCGTCGGAACAGCGCCGGGCTCATCGTGGTCTTGCCGTGGGGCGAGATCACAGCACCGCTGAGCCGCAGGAAATCCTGCATCCAGCGCTCGTTGTGCTCGATCGCCGACAGTTTCAATACTGCGGTGGGAAGCGGCAGGTCCTCGTTGAGCAAGTTCCAGCGCTTGGCGGCGACTTCGGTCATCGGAAACGGCGCGATGCCCGGCGGCACGCCCTTGACCAGGCCGCTCAGAGTAAATTCGTCGAGGTTCATCGTATCTTTATCCCTCAAAAATGCACGCGGCCCCGGAGAGCGGGCTCCGAGGCCGCGTGCCATGCATCAAGCGTTACCGTCAGGCGCCTTCGTCATACTCTGCCGATATATCCTTGCCGGTGTAGTCCGGCATCAGGGCCGCGGCGATTATGCTGATAACCGCGCAGACCAGGATATAGACGGCGATGGCATAGCCGGACCCGTAGACGCCGTACAGCCACGTGGCAATGAACGGAGCCGGCCCCCCCGCGATCACTGAAGCGAGCTGATAGCCGAGCGAAGCGCCGCTGTAGCGCAGGCGCCCGGTGAAGCACTCCGCGATCAGCGCCGCCTGCGGCCCGTACATCATGTCGTGCGGCACCAGCGAGAGGACAATCGCGACGAACACAAGTGCCGCCGATCCCGTATTCAACAGGCCGAAGTAGATGAAGCCGAAGATGCCGACGGTGACAGCGCCCAGGATATACATCTTGCGCCGCCCAATCCGGTCGGAGATGTGCCCCGACAGCGGGATCGAGACGAAAGACAGGACCGACGCCGCGAGCACGCTTAACAGCAGGAAGTCGCGCGACAGCTTGAGGACTCCGATGCCGTACGCGAAGACAAAGGTGGTGAACAGGTAGAACGGCGCCTGTTCGGCCAAGCGCACAAACGCCGACAGGAGGATCTCTTTCCAATAGAGCCGGCACACCTCCACCATCGGCTGGCGTTCGATCTTCTGTTCGCGGACCAAACGGCGGAAGGTCGGCGTTTCCATGATCCCGAGGCGGATCCAGAGACCGACGCCCACCAGAATGATGCTGAGGAAGAACGGCACTCGCCATCCCCAGGTCGTGAACGCGTCGCCGGACAGGTAGCTGAACGCCAGGAACGCCAGGTTGGCGAGGAACAGGCCGCAGGGCACGCCGAATTGCGGCCAGGACGCGACGAAGCCGCGGTTGGAGGCGGACTTGGTCCATTCCATGGACATCAGCACGGAGCCACCCCATTCGCCGCCGACCCCGATACCCTGGATGACGCGAAGGACCGTGAGGATGATCGCACCCCAAATGCCGATCGAGGCATAAGTCGGCACGAACCCCACGAGGAAAGTCGCCACGCCCATCAGCATCAGCGTCGAAATCAGCGTCGCCTTGCGCCCGATCCGGTCGCCGAAATGACCGAAGATCGCGGCACCGATGGGACGCGCCACGAACCCGCCGAAATAGATCGCGAACGCGTTCAGCGTGCCGACCAGCGGGTCGTCGTTTGGAAAGAAGAGCTTGGCGAAGATCAAGGGCGTGACGACGCCATAAAGAAAGAAGTCGTACCATTCGATCGCCGTGCCGACGGTGCTGGCGACGACCGCTCGTCTTAGCTGCTGGCCGTGCTCGGCATCAGAAAGCTTCACGCCAATATCGGTGGTAGCCATGATGCATTTCCTCCATCAATACCATTTTCGTCTTCGGTCTTAGCGCCCGTGAAGGCAGCGTCCCCGCTCCCCGCACCATAGCGCCAAGTCGCTGTTTCTCCAACCACAATGGACCAATCACTTGCAGTTGCGCGCCGGTGCGCCACATTAAGGGGATGAGGACCCGCCTCCTTGAATTCGCGGCATTGGCCGGGATCGCCCTGGCAGCAGGGCCGACGCAGGCCCAAGTCGCGGTTGGTTCAACGGTGGCACCGCCGCCCAAAGTCGCGCCAATCCGTCAGCCGCAGGCGCACCCGATCCCCGTGCCGGACGTGCCGCAGCCGCAGCCGGGCATCTATTCCTCGAACCCGCCGCCGGGATTGCCGGCCTACGATCCGACGCCCACGGTGCCTTTGGGTCAGTATTCGCCGCCGCTGGCGCCCAGCCCCGTCACCAACTACGGGCCGGGCGGAATAAGCCCCATACCAGGTGCGCCCGCAAACCCGCCCTATAGCGCCGGCGGCATCGGCGAGCCCCTCGATCGGCACCCATGAGAAGGACCGGACTCTCCTGACTCCGGCATTCCTCGCTCCGCTTCAGATCCTGATTAATCCGAGATTAACGATGCGCGCACAGAGTAAGCGCGGCGGCGAACGATTTTGGGAGCGGCGCGCATCATGGATTCCGGCCTTGCCAACGACAGCGTCGCTCCCGCCGAAGCCTCGGCCAGCATCACGGTCGCGCGTCCGACCCAGACGATCCCGATCATTTCGGAGCTGCGGCAAATCGCTGAAGCCAGCGGCAAGTCTCATCTAGCCTTGATCCGTGACTTCGCGAAGCTTGCCTTCGGGCCGGGCAAGCTCGCCTTCGACGAATACCTGACGCTTCGCCTTTTCGACGAGGCAAGCCTCGCGGGCGCGGATAAGCGCGCGTTCGTGGGCCTCGCGGCCTCACGCAAGATTTGGCTCGAGGCGAACCATCAAATCGAATACTTCAGCCTGGTCGAGAACAAGATCGCTGCGAACGCGCTTTTCGGCGCCTATGGATTTCCGGTCATTCCGACCCTTGCGCTCTTCAGCAATCGCGCCGGACTCTCGACCGCGAATCTCCTTCGCACCGAAGATGAGCTACGGCACTTCTTGATTCGCGGCCGGCATTATCCGCTTTTCGGAAAGCCGATGGGCGGTATCCAGAGCTTGGGAGCCGCGAGCTTCGATCGTTATGACACCGCAACGGACAGCTTGGTTGGAGGCGACGGCGTCGCGACGCCGCTCGATGCATTCATCGCCGATGTCGCCAATCACTACGGCAGCGGGTACCTTTTTCAGCACCGCATGAGCCCGCATTCGGAGGTGCGCGCTCTTTGCGGCGACCGTCTGGCGACGGTGCGCCTTCTGACAATCCTGACCAAGGCCGGGCCAAAGCTCCTCCGGGCATGCTGGAAAATTCCGGCGGGCTCCAACGTCGCCGACAATTTTTGGCGTTCCGGCAACATGCTTGCCCAGCTCGACCCGAAAGATGGCCGCGTGTTGCGCGTCGTGCGCGGCGCCGGAACCGCCGCCGAGGAACCGACGCACCATCCCGACACCGGTACCGCCATGGTCGGTTTCGCGATCCCCCACTGGAGCCAAATCGTCGAACTCGCGCTTGAGGGCGCCAAGGTGCTGCCGGAAGTGGCGCTCATCGGCTGGGACATCGCGCCGGTCGAAAGCGGGCCTGTGCTGGTGGAACTTAATCACAATCCCGATTTCAAGCTGACGCAGATAGCCGATCGCTGCGGCACGATGGATGCGGTCATGAAGGAATTCCTCGCGGAGCGGCGCCATGCAGCCGAGGCGTGGAAGCGCGCCGCCCGCCAGAGCTTGAAGCATAAAGAGACCGTACTCGAAGCCTGAGCCGCTCCCCGGAATGCAACCGGGATCAGGCGGCGCGGCTCTGCTCGCGGCGCGCGCCAAAGGCCAGGACCGCCTCCAGCATCGTGTCGAGATCGCGCTCCTCGGTGCGGTGATTGACGATCGCCGCGCGGATCGCAAGGCGTCCGTCGATCGTCGTGGTCGATGGCGCGGCGATGCCGGCCTCCTGGAGATCGGCGACGATCTCGCCGTTGATCTCATGAGCCGCATCGCTGCGGTAACCGAAGCAGACGATGTTGAGCTGGACCGGCGCCATCAGTTGAAGCTCGGGCGTCGCCTCGATGCGGCGGCGAAGATATTGCGCGAGCGCGCAGGTACGCGAGATGACGGCGCCGATCCGCTCCGTGCCGTGCACCTTGAGAGTGAACCAGGTCTTGAGCGCGCGGAAACCCCGCGACAGGTCCGGACCGAAATCACAGGGCCAGAGCGAGCCGGCGGCGAGGCCCCGACATTCGCGCCGAAGATAGGCTGCGGGCGAAGCAAAAGTGCCGCGGTGCAAAGTCTCGTCGCGCACCAGGATAAATCCGGCGTCATAGGGCACCTGGCCCCATTTGTGGAAATCAAAGGCGAGTGAATCGGCGCGCTCGATGCCGCTCAGGCGTGGCGCCAGGTCAGGCGCCAATATCGCCAACGCGCCGAACGCGCCATCGACATGGAACCAAAGCCCCTCGCGCTGTGCCAGATCAGCCAGCCCGCCGAGATCGTCGATCGCGCCGATGTCGACCGTGCCCGCCGTCCCCACCACAAGGAACGGCGTGAAGCCCGCCCGGCGGTCGGCGGCAATCGCGGCGCGAAGCGCCTCAAGATCGATCCGGTGACGGTCGTCGGTTGCGATCACCCGGAGCGCCTCGAATCCGAGGCCGGACAGATCCATCGCCTGCGCGATGCAGCCATGGGTCGCCGCCGATGCGTAAGCGGTGAGCCGTCCCAGCGCCGATGCAACCCCCTTGCGCCGCACGCCGCTGCCGAGCGCCGCAGTGCGGGCAACCAAGACGCCGATCAGGTTCGCTGTCGAGGTACCCGTGACGAAGAGGCCGGAAGCGGTCTCGGGAAAGCCAAAGAGGGTACGCGTCCACTGCACGATCTGCCGCTCGACCTCGATCGGCGCGTGATCACGCCCGCCCAGATTGGCGTTGAGTCCCGCCGCCAACATCTCCGCCAGCATCCCCGCGGGATTGCCGCCGCCATGCACCCAGCCCATGAACGCCGGATGCGCGTTCCCGGTGGCATAGGGCAAGATATCGCGCATGAATTCGTCATGCACCGCCGCGAGATCGCTGGGCGCGGTCGGAAGCTCGGCGCGAAAACGGTTGCGCAGCTCGGGTGTCATTGGCTGCCAGACCGGGCGCACGCGGATGTGCTCGAGATAGTCGAGGACGTCGTCGAGCATGCGATGCCCTTGGGCGCGAAGCTCGCGCCAATCCTCGGGATCGAGAGTGACGGGTCGGCCCGCTGCTGGACGCTCTCCCATGAGAGCAGCGTTGCATTCCCTGGTTAAAGATGTGTGAGGGAGGAGTCCAATCGGAAGCGGACAAAGAGGGCGCGCTGTCCGGGGTCGAAAGCCGCTATGATTCCAGAGTATATTCCGCTCGCTTTCGACAAATGCTCAGGGAAAAAATCGTCGACCCTCGTCCAGCTGCTCGTCGTTCGGCAACTGGCCAGCATCCCAACCGCCGCCCAACGCCTCGATCAGCGCCACGCTCGCTGCCAGCCGGCCGGCGAGAATGTTGATCTGTGTTTCTTGGTCCGAGAGCGCCGTGGTTTGCGCGGTGGTGACGCTGGTATAATCGACCGTGCCCGCCTTGTATTGATTAATGAAAAGTTGCACCGCTTCCTGAGCCGATTTCACGGCCGATCTTTGCACTTCGTCCTCCTGTTGGAGGATGCGAAGCGCGGCGAGTTCGTCTTCGACCTGCTGAAATGCAGTGAGCACGGTTTGGCGATAAGTGGCGACCGATTCGTCATAGAAAGCGCGCGCCGCTTCGACCTGCGCCGTGCGTTGGCCGAAATCGAAGAGCGTCTGCGCGACCTGGCCGCCTACGGCCCAAATGCTATTTGCGCCCTGCAACAAGGTGCCCAGCTGCGTGCTGGAGAAACCATAGGACCCCGAGAGCGAAACCGTCGGATAGTAAGCGGCGATCGCGACACCGACCAACGCGTTGGAGGATTGGATGCTGCGCTCTGCAGCCGCGATGTCCGGTCGGCGCTCCAGCAAGATCGACGGCACCACCACCGGAATTTCCGGCACGTGCAGCTCGGCGAGATCGGGCGCGATCGAAAACTCCGCCGGAGGCTTGCCGATCAGCACGGCGATCGCATGCTCGAGCGCCGCACGCTGCACGCCGACCGCGATCGATTGCGCGCGGGTGCCGTCGAGCAGAGCCTGAGCCGAGGCCACGTCCGAGCGCGCGGAGACGCCGGAGCGATATTTGTTCTGGGTGATTTTCAGCGAAATCTGAAACTGGTCGACGTTGTCGTCGAGAATTTTCTTGAGCTGATCCTCGATGCGGAGCTGAAGATAGTCCGCCGCCAACAGCGCCTGCGCCGAAAGCTCCGCATTGGCGAGATCGGCGGCGCTCGCCTGGGCGGACGCCACGTTGGATTCGATTTGCCGGCGTATCTTGCCCCAAAGATCGATCTCCCAGCTCGCCGAGGCCCCGAGCGTGAACTGATCGCCGGCGCGATGAACGACACCGCCGGAGCTCGTGCCGAAATTGGCGCCGGCACCGGTGCCGGAGCGCTGCGCCGTGCCGGTCCCCGTCACCACCGGGAACAGCGTCGCTTCCGTCTCGTGCACGACGGCACGCGCCTCACGAAACGCGGCCTCGCTCGCCCTTAAATTTTGGTTCGAGATCGCAACCTGCTGCTCGAGGGAATCGAGCAGAGGGTCGTTGTAGACCGACCACCAGGATCCGCGCGATGTGGTATCCGCGGGTTTGGCGGGCTCCCACCCTTCCGCCTCCTTGAAGGCTGGCGGCGTCTCCGCGTCGGGGCGCACGTAATCGGGCCCCACCTTGCAGGAAGCAAGCGCGAGCGTCGCGAGGGCAAGCAGCGGCAGCGTGCGCATCCAGTAGCTCAACCGAGACGCAGCGGGCCGCCGCCCACGGTTGCGCCGGGCTGATGAGCCCGCCGGCGCCACGCCCAAAGTCGCAGGCGATCGAGGTAAAGATAGACGACCGGCGTCGTATATAACGTCAGCACCTGACTGACGAGCAGACCGCCCACGATGGATATGCCGAGCGGCTGTCTCATCTCCCCACCCTCTCCCGCTCCCAATGCGAGCGGCAATGCGCCCAGCAGCGCCGCCATGGTCGTCATCATGATCGGCCGGAAGCGTAGGATGCACGCCTGATAGATCGCATCACGCGAGCTGAGACCCTGGTTCCGTTCGGCGTCGAGCGCAAAATCGATCATCATGATGGCGTTCTTTTTGACGATGCCGATCAGCAGAATGACGCCGATCAGGGCAATGATGCTGAATTCGATATTGCAGACCATCAGCGCCAGCACCGCGCCCACGCCCGCGGACGGCAAAGTGGAAAGAATCGTGAGCGGATGGATGTAGCTCTCATAGAGCACGCCCAGAACGATGTAGACCGCTGCGAGCGCCGCCGCGATCAGAAACGGCTCGTTGGCGAGGGATTGCTGGAATACCTGCGCGGTACCCTGAAAACTTCCGTGGATCGAGGCGGGAACGCCGATCTGGTTCATGGTGCGGTCGATCGACCCCACGGCATCGCTCAAGGAAACGCCGGGCGGCAGGTTGAACGAGATCGTATTGGCGACAAACGGTCCCTGATGATTGACGGCCAGCGGCGTCGTGCCAGGCTCATAGGCGCTTATCGCGGAGAGCGGAACCATGGTCTCGCCGCCTGTGCTGACGGCCGTACCCGTCGAGGCGGCGCCATGACCGATCGCAGTGATGCTGTTGGTCGCGAGATTGCGCGCCGCGTCCGCGGCCACGGCGGCTGCCGAGGTCGCCGACGAGCTCGTCGTCGAGCCGGAGCCGGACCCGCCGAATTTGCTCGACCCGTAAGGGGCGGAGTTGGCGGCCGTGGTTCCAGACGAGGCGCCGGGCGTGGAGACGCCGGGCGTGGTTGGATTGGTGCTCGCGGGGTTCGAGGACTTGCCGGATGATGCGTTCGATGAGCTTGTCGATAGGACCACCGTGCCGGCGACCGCGTTGGAGCTCTGCACGCCGCCCACCGCACCGCCGGCAGTGCTGACGTACATGTCCTTCAGGATTTCGGGTCTCTGCCAGAACTGGGGCGCCACCTCCATCACGACGTGATACTGATTGAGGGGGTTGTAAATCGTGGAGACCTGCCGCTGCCCGAAGGCGTCATAGAGCGTATTGTCGACCTGAGAAGCGGTGATCCCGAGCCGCGACGCGGTGGCACGATCAACCACCAGATCGATCTCGAGCCCCTTCTCCTGCTGGTCGGAATTTACATCCGCAAGCTCCGGCACGCTCTGTAGTGCCGCCACGATCCGCGGCGTCCAGGTCGAGAGGTCCGGTAACGCATCCGCTTGCAGCGTGTACTGGTAGAGCGCGTTCGTCTGGCGACCGCCGACGCGAAGGTCTTGCACCGCCTGAAGGAACAGCGTCGCACCCGGCACTTCCGCGAGCTGACGCCGCAATCGGGCCATCACGAGATCCACGGAGACTTTTCGCTCGGCCAAGGGCTTCAGGGACACGAAAACGAACCCCGAATTGGTCTGGCCGCCGCCGGTAAATCCCACCACATGCTCGACCGCCGGATCTTTCTGCAGGATCGAGACGAACTGCGCGAGTTTCTGGCGCATTGCTTGGAACGAGATGCTCTGGTCCGCCTGGATGCCGCCGATCATGCGACCGGTGTCTTGTTGCGGAAAGAAGCCCTTGGGAATCCTGTCATACAAGTAGAAGTTCAGGCACAGCGTCACGAGCAGCACGAACATGGTGGTGAGCGGATGCGCCAGTGCTGAACGCAATGTGCGCTCGTAGAAGCTCACCACCACGTCGAAAACACGCTCCGCACCGCGCGACAAGAGTCCCTGCCGTTCGTGCTTTGTGACCTTCAGCAACCGCGCGCACATCATCGGCGTTGTCGTCAGCGAGACCACGAGCGACACCATGATCGCGATCGAGAGCGTCATCGCGAACTCGCGGAACAACCGGCCGATCAACCCTCCCATAAGCAGGATCGGGATGAATACCGCGACGAGCGAGAGGCTCATCGAGACCACGGTGAAGCCCACTTCGCGCGCACCCTGCAGCGCCGCCTGGAAGCGAGGCATGCCCGCCTCCATATGCCGCGAAATATTCTCCAACACCACGATCGCATCGTCGACGACAAAGCCCGTGGCAATGGTGAGCGCCATCAGCGAGAGATTGTCGAGGCTGTAGTTCAGGAGGTACATGATCCCAAACGTGCCGAGCAACGACACCGGGACCGCAACGCTGGGCACCAGAGTGGCGCGACCGCTGCGCAAAAAACAGAAGACCACGCCGACGACAAGACAGATCGCGATCGTCAGGGTGCGCTCCACCTCGCGCAGGGACGCGCGGATCGTCGACGAGCGATCGACCGCGATCGCGAGGTCGATCGAGCGGGGCATCGACGCCTTGAGCACCGGCAATAATTCCACCACGCGATCGACCGTATCGATGATGTTGGCGCCCGGCGACCGATAGAGAATGACAAGGACCGACTGCTTGCCGTTGGCGAGGCCCGCATTGCGGAGGTTCTCGACGGAATCCACGACATCGCCGATATCGCTGAGCCGTACCGGGGAGCCGTCGCGGTAGGCGACGATCAGGGAGCGAAAGTCCGCGGCCACACGCGCCTGATCATTATCGTAGATCTGGTAATGCAGATCGCCCTGTTCGATCGCCCCCTTGGGGCTGTGTGCGTTCGCCGCGGAGAGCGCCGCGCGCACGTCCTCGAGGCCGATTCCATACTTGAAAAGCGCCATCGGGTTGAGCTCGACGCGCACGGCCGGCAGCGAACTACCGCCAATGACCACCTGGCCAATGCCGTCGACCTGAGACAACTTCTGCTGCAGCACAACGGCCGCTACATCGTAAACCTGCCCCGGACTGAGCACGTCGGAAGTGAGTGCCAGCACCATGATCGGCGCGTCGGCCGGATTCACCTTGCGATAGGTCGGATTGCTGCGCAGGCTCGTCGGCAGATCGGCGCGCGCGGCGTTGATCGCCGCCTGCACGTCACGGGCCGCGCCGTCGATGTCGCGATTGAGGCTGAATTGCAAGGTGATGCGTGCGTTGCCGACGGTGCTCGACGAGGTCATCTCGGTCACGTCGGCGATCTGGCCGAGATGGCGCTCGAGCGGGGTCGCGACGCTGCTCGCCACGACCTCCGGGCTCGCGCCCGGAAGCGTCGCCTGCACGGAAATCGTGGGGTAATCCACCTGCGGGAGCGGTGACACCGGCAGGAGAAAGAAGGCGATCACGCCCGCGAGCGCCACACCGAGGGTCAGCAGCGTGGTCGCAACAGGCCTGCGGATGAAGGGATCGGAAACGCTCATGACGGCAGGCTCGGCTCGCTCCCGGCTTCGCCACCGCTTAAACGCTCGCGTACGTAGCGGCCAAGCCGATCGAAGGCGAGATAGATCACCGGGGTCGTAAACAGCGTCAGCAGCTGGCTTACGATCAAACCGCCGACCACGGTGATGCCGAGCGGATGGCGCAGCTCCGATCCAACGCCGGTGCCGATCATGAGCGGCAGCGCACCCAGCAGTGCCGCCATCGTCGTCATTAGGATCGGCCGGAAGCGCAGCAACGACGCCTGGAAGATAGCATCACGAGGCGACTTACCCTCGTTGCGCTCGGCATCCAAGGCGAAGTCGATCATCATGATCGCGTTTTTCTTGACGATGCCGATCAGAAGCACGATCCCGATGATGGCGATGATCGTGAGATCGTCGCGGGCCAGAATCAATCCCAGCAGCGCGCCGATACCCGCCGACGGCAGGGTCGACAGAATGGTGATCGGGTGCACAAAACTTTCGTAAAGCACGCCCAGCACGATATAGACCGTAACAAGCGCCGCCAGTATGAGCAGCAATTCATTCCTGAGCGAGGCCTGGAACGCCAGCGCCTCGCCTTGGAAACTGGTGATGACGCTGGGAGGAAGGCCGATCTCCTGCTCCGCCTGCTTCACCGCCGTGACTGCTTGGCCGAGCGACGTATCCGGCATGAGATTGAAGGAGACGATCGCCGCCGGGAATTGGCCGAGGTGATCGATGGTGAGCGGTGCGCTTTCTTCGGTGACCTTCACGATCGCGGTAAGCGGTACCTGTCCGCCGCCCGCGGAGGGCAGATAAATCGAGTTAAGGGCATCGAGCGACGCCTTGAAGTTGGGACCCGCCTCGAGGATCACCCGGTATTGGTTCGATTGCGTGTAGATGGTGGAGATGATGCGCTGCCCAAAGGAGTCATAAAGCGCGTTGTCGACGGTGGCGGCCGTAATGCCAAAGCGCGCGGCCGTATCCCGGTCGATGGTGAGGAAGGCGGAAAGACCTCCGTTCGCCTGATCGCTGGCGACGTCGGAAAAGCCCGGCATCTGGCTCAATTTGTCCACGATCTGCGGGACCCAGCGCGCAAGCTCGTCCGGGTTTGCATCCTGGAGGACGAATTGATATTGCGCGCGGCTGACCGTGGCGTCGATCGTGAGATCTTGAACCGGCTGCATGTAAAGTTGAATGCCTCTGACGTCCGCGGTCCGCTGTTTCAGCCGGGCAATCACCCCCAAAACATCGGTGGTACGTTGGTCGTGCGGCTTGAGGTTGATCAGGAAGCGGCCGGAATTAAGAGTGGTGTTGGAGCCGTCGACCCCGATGAACGACGACAGACTCTCGACGTCCGGATCTCTGAGGACAGCGGCAGCAAGCGCCTCCTGACGCTGCGCCATCGCAGCAAAGGAGATCGACGGGTCGGCCTCGGAAACCCCTTGGATCAGCCCGGTGTCCTGGACCGGGAAAAAGCCCTTGGGAACCACGATGTACAGAAAGACCGTGAGCGCCAGCGTGGCGATCGCCACCAGCAACGTCAGCGTTTGGTGGTTCAGAACGCGATCCAGCATGCGCCCATACGCGCGAACGATCGCGTCGAAGCCCTCTCGGCTCCACCGCTGCAGCCCGGTTTCGTGGGTCTCCGAGGGTCGCCGCAACAGCTTCGCACACGCCATCGGCACCATGGTGAGCGAGACCACCGCCGAAATCAGGATGGTCACGGCGAGCGTGATCGCGAACTCGCGAAAAAGCCGCCCGACCACGTCGCCCATGAACAGGAGCGGTATCAACACGGCAATGAGCGAGATCGTCAGCGAAATGATGGTGAAGCCGACCTGAGCCGATCCCTTAAGAGCCGCCCGCAATGGCGATTCGCCCTCCTCGATATAGCGCGAGATGTTCTCGATCATGACGATCGCATCGTCGACCACGAATCCCGAAGCGATCGTGAGTGCCATCAGCGACAGGTTGTTGAGACTGAAGCCCAGCAAGTACATAACCGCGAAGGTGCCGACCAGCGACAGCGGTACCGAGAGGCTCGGGATCACCGTCGCGCGCGCGCTGCGCAAGAAGACAAAGATAACAAGCACCACCAGCACTACCGCGAGTACCAGTTCAAACTCGACGTCGGCGACCGAGGCGCGGATGGTGACGGTTCGATCGGTCAACATCGTTACTTCGACCGACGACGGCAGCGACGCTTGCAATTGAGGGAGCAGCTTCACGATGCTGTCGACCACCGAGATCACATTGGCTCCCGGCTGGCGCTGCACGGAGAGGATGACCGCCGGCGTGGTGTTGCGCCAAGCCACCAGTCTGTCGTTCTCGGGACCGCTAACCACAGCGCCGATATCCGAGAGGTGCACCGGAGCGCCGTTCCTGTACGCGATCACCAGGTCCTCGTATTCGGAGGCGTTGTGAAGCTGATCGTTGGCGTTGATGGTGTAGGAACGCGCCGGGCCGTCGAAATTGCCCTTGGGCGTGTTGGTGTTCGCGTTGCCGATGGTGGTTCGGAGATCGTCGATGTTGAGGCCGTAAGCAGCGAGCTTGCGCGGATCGGCCTGAACGCGCATGGCCGGACGCTGCCCCGCATTGACGCTAACCAGTCCGACACCGGGAAGCTGCGAGATTTTTTGCCCGAGCCTGGTATCGGCGAGATCCTCGATCTGCGGCAGGGTCAGTATCTTTGAGGTGAGCGCGAGCGTCAGGATGGGCGCGTCGGCAGGATTGACCTTGGCGTAGATCGGCGGCTGCGGCAGATCGGCGGGCAGCAGGTTTCCGGCGGCATTGATCGCCGCCTGCACCTCTTGTTCGGCGATGTCGAGGCTAATGTTGAGGCCAAACTGCAGCGTGATGATCGACACGCCCGCCGCGCTGGTGGACGCCATTTGATTCAGGCTCGGCATCTGGCCGAATTGAACCTCGAGCGGAGCGGTAACGGACGAGACCATCACATCCGGGCTGGCACCGGGATAGAAGGTCTGTACCTGGATCGTCGGATAGTCGACCTCGGGCAGCGCCGCCAGGGGCAGAAACTGAAACGCGACCATGCCCACCAGCATGATCGCCACCATCAGCAGCGAGGTCCCGACTGGCCGCAGAATGAAAAGCTGAGAGGGGCTCATTTCCGATCAAAGGGCAGGCGGTGCAAACGCCGCACGACTCATGGCTGGTTAGACCCGCGGCGGCGCCGATCCCGCTGCGGCGCATCCGGTGTGCCGGGCGTCGCCGGTGCGGTTGGCGAGCCCGTCGCCGAAGTTCCGGTCGGCGCCGGAGCGGCACCGGCGGGGGTCGTGGCCGCTCCCTCGGTGGAAGGCGTTCCCCCTGATCCGGCACTGGGCGCCGCCGCGCCCGCGCCGCCGGCGGACGCGGTGTGGACCGCTACTTTGGCGCCATCCTTCAGCTTATCGGCCCCATCCACAACGACGGTATCACCGGGGTTCAGGCCGCTTCTTATGGCCACTCGATCGCCCTCGGTCGGTCCGAGCTTTACCTTCTGTATCTTCACCGTGCTGTCGGCGTTGACCACGTAAACGAAAGTGCCCGGCGCACCCCGCTGTATCGCGGGGGTCGGCACCACGGTCGCGTCGCGCAACACGTCGACCTCAAGGTCCACGTTGACGAATTGATTGGGAAACAAGACCTCGTCATCGTTTGGAAAGATCGCACGCAGCTTCACGGTGCCGGTGGTGGTATCGATTTGATTGTCGACTGTGTCCAGCTTGCCCTCGGCGAGCTTGGTGTTGCCGCTGCGGTCGAACGCCGTGACCGGCAAGGTGGCTCCGGCCGCGACCCGCCTCATGATCGCCGGCAATTGGTCTTCCGGTACCGTGAAGATCACGCTCATCGGCTTCAGTTCGGTGAGGACGACGATGCCGTTCGCGTCGCTCGTCTGCACGTAGTTGCCGGGATCGACCTGGCGCAGACCGACGCGACCGGTGACCGGAGCCGTGATATGGCAGTACTCGATGTTCAGCTTTGCATTGTCGACCTGCGCCTGATCGGAAATTACGGTACCTTCGTACTGATGCACCAGGAATTGCTGGGTGTCGTATTGCTGGCGCGCGATTGAGTCCTGCTTGACGAGGGTGGCGTACCGCGCAAGGTCGACCCTGGCGTTATTCAGCAACGCTTGGTCATGGTCGAGTTGCCCTTGCAGCTGGTTGAGCGCGTTGACGTATGGACGGGAGTCGATCTCGGCAAGCAGATCGCCCTTGTTGACCTCCTGCCCTTCCTGGAAGTTTACGCGGAAGAGCTGCCCCGCGATCTGCGTTCGCACCGTCACGTTCGCAAGCGGAGTTACGGTGCCCAGCTCGCTGTCGATGATGCTCACGTCGCCCTTTGTAGCGGGCGCCGTTACCACCGGCATGGGACCGCTCAGCGCGAAGCGGCCGGCCGTGGTCTGCGGGGTGGGACGCGTCTGCACCCACCAGACGATACCCGCGACGATCAAGAGAAAGAGGCCGATCCATCCGAGCCAAAGCCACCGTCGCCAGCGCGGTGCGCCGACGACCACGTCCTCATCCTGAGCGGGATGCAGGGTATCGGGTGCTTCGAGTGTGCGGTTTACGTCATCCATCGCGCGCCCCAGGCGTCGACGTGCCCTCCCCTGGGCACCGACGCTAGTCTTTGCTCTCCTGCCATAATACGCGCTTTCGCCCTCTTATATATCTGCAGCTCCTGAAATCACCCCTTACAGCGGCATTTCAGAGCCACCCACCCCTGTGCAACCGTCTGATCCAGCAGCTTATAGTAGGCTCCGCAGAGGCTAGGAATCCCCGCCAAAACAAAAACGTGATCCCTATGGCGGGACAACGCATTACTCACCGGCCAGCCGCACCCAACGATTCGGATTGGGATCGGCCGATCCCGTCGCCACCCCCGCGATCACGCCTACAACGTCCGGGGAGTCCGCCCAAGCCATTGTATATAAGGTAGAAAAAGCGTTCCTTGCGGGGGTCCGGTCACTCGAACGCTGTATGGTACGCTTCGCCAACGTCCCACAATCGCGCAAGAAAGTGGTCCAGGAGAGGCGTAAATAGGGCGATTGTTCGTGGCGGCGGTGACGATGCGTGCACTTCTCGCCGGAACGGCGCCCGCCGAAGGAGCTTCACTTCCCCGAAGCGCAGGACCTGACGGCAATTTGAGGAGGAACTCATGAAGATCGCGAGCGTTACGACCGATATCGTATTACTGCCGGCGGACGAACCGCTCGCGGGAGCCGCAGACAACCCCAACGGCACGCGGCCGATCATCACCGCGACCTTGCGCACGGATGACGGTGCCGAGGGCATCGGCGTCACGTTTTTCGGCGCCGCGCTCACTCGCGCGCTTCGAACCGCCGTGGATGAGCTCGGCGCGCTCATGATCGGCGAGGACCCGATGCGTCCCGAGGCGATCGCCCAGAAGCTTCGCGACGCCGGGGGCTACGCGGGACCTGCCGGGATTTTCACGCTCGCGCTTTCGGCGCTCGACATGGCGCTCTGGGACATCAAGGGCAAGGCGCTGGGATTGCCGCTCTGGAGGCTGCTGGGCGGCGCCAAACAGCGCGTGCCGACCTATGCGAGCGGCGCCTTGATGCGCGGATTGACCCAGGATCGGGCGGCGGCGTCCGCGCGCCGTCTCGTCGAGACCGGCTTCCGCGAGGTCAAAATGCAACTGGCGCTCCCCGGCGAGACCTCGCCCGCGATCGAAGTGGCGCGCGCCCGGGCAATCCGCGAAGCCGTCGGCCCGGAGACCCGGCTGATGGTGGACATCAATCAGCGCTGGCGCCCCGAGCAGGCGATCGACATCGGGCGACGCATCGAGGATCTGAATCTCGCCTGGCTCGAGGACGTCACCGTCGCCGACGATTTCGCGGGGCTCGCTCGCGTCACCGCGGCGCTCAAAACTCCGATCACCGGCGGCGAGTACCTCTGGGGCATCACGCCCTTCCGGCAGATGCTGGAGCGACATTCCGTCGATATCGTGATGATCGATCTGGTGCGGGTCGGCGGAATCACGCAATGGCTCAAGGTCGCGGCCATGGCGGAGGCCTTCAATCTCCCCGTCGTGAGCCACCTCATTCCCGAGGTGCACGTGCACTTGATCGGCGCCATTCCAAACGGCCTCACGGTCGAATACATGCCGTGGCTGATGCGGCTCTTCGAGGAGGTGCCGCGTCCGGACAAGGGCGAGCTTGCGATGCCGACGAAACCAGGGCTCGGCCTTGCCTTCGATCAGCAGGCGATCAAGCGGTTCCGGGCGCAATAGCTATTGATCCGCCGCCGGCTCCGTCTCCGCGTCGTAGCGCACCTCGAGGATGGCCAGAAGCCCTGCGCCCACATGCCCGTCATCATCGAGCGGAATGTGGTTCATATGCACCTCGTCGCGCACATTGCCGCCGACCACCGAGAGCCGGCCGCGCTCGATCGCGACCACGATGTCGCAATGGCCCGGCCAAAAATAGCTGGTCGGCAGATCGCTGAACCGGAGATTGCGCGCCCATTCGCGCGCCGAGCATACGAGATCGCCAACTCTGGGGCGGTACGCATCGGGTGGATAGGCGCGCAGGATCGCCGTTTTCCCGGCAACTGCGGCGTTCACGTAGGTGGCGTGATTGGCTGAGTAGGGAAAACGGTCTCCGGCGCCGGCGATCCTCATGACATAGGAGATGAAGGCCGCGGACCAGGCGTAGTCCCCATCGACGCTCGCGGCAAACACATGGCCGTTGCCGTCGTGCTTGCCGGTCCAAGCCACCTCCGCGGCATCGGGGTTAAGACCGATCCACCAGTACTCCCCCACCCGCTCCCAGAGTCCCGGCGCGCGCTCGGGTTTCTGCGGCGGATGCGCATCGTCGTCATCGAGCGGAGAGCCAAAGAGGCGCCACTCGCGGAGCGCGATTGCGACCGTGTCCTGTCGATTGAAGGGCTCGAAGGGCTTGGTCGCGAATTCGGGCGCGTGGCGCGCCGGGGCTGCGCAGCCCGCGAGGGCCGCGAGCAGCAGCAGAGGGAGCGCGCGCCATCCCATGAGCGGAGCGATGCCATGATTTGCGCGGCACCTCAAGAGCTGCTTCGTTCAAGAAAATGACAGACGCCGAGAGGCGTACTAGCTTTGGCGCAGTGGCAATTGGGGAAAGACCATGATCACTCTATCGAAGCGGCTCATTCCAACGCTCGCGGTTGCGTGCGCGCTCGTGGTCCACGCACAGGCAAAGACGCTGGTCTATTGCTCGGAGGCGAGCCCCGAAAGCTTCAATCCCATGGTCTCGACCGCGGATTCCACCATGGACGCGGCGGCGAAGACGTTCTTTAACCGGCTCGTCGAATTCAAGCCCGGCACCACCGAGGTGGGGCCGGCGCTGGCGCAGAGCTGGGAAGTGTCCGACGACGGCACGGTCTATACCTTCCATCTGCGTCCCGGCGTCAAATTCCACGCCAACAAAGACTTCACGCCGACGCGCACCCTCAACGCCGACGACGTGATCTATTCCTTCGAGCGTCAGTGGAAGAAAGACAATCCTTATTACAAACTCTCCGGCGGCAACTATCAGTTCTTCGGCAGCATCGGCCTCGGGAAGCTCATCAAGTCGATCGACAAGCCCGACGACATGACGGTGCGTTTCACCCTGAACGGCAACAACGTCACTTTTCTCACCAATATCGCGCTCGACTTCGCCTCGATCCTTTCGCTCGAGTACGCGGAGAAGATGATGGCGCTGGGGCGGCCTGACGCGATCGACCAGCAGCCGATCGGCACCGGCCCCTTCATGTTCGTCGACTATCAGAAGGATAGCGTGATCCGCTATCGCGCCAATCCCGACTATTGGGCGGGTGCCCCCAAGATCGATAATCTCGTGTTCGCGATCACGCCCGATCCGACCGTGCGCATCGCGAAGCTGCGCGCGGGCGAATGCCAGGTGACGACCTTGCCACCGCCCGCGGAAATTCCGGCGCTCGCCAAGGACCCCAACATCAAGCTCCTGCACGAGGAAGGGCAGAACGTCGGCTATCTCGGCTTCAACGTCGATAAGAAGCCGCTCAACGACAAGAGAGTTCGCCAGGCGCTGTCGCTCGCCATCAACAAGCCCGCGATCATCGATGCGATCTTCCTGGGCGCCGGTTCGCTCGCGCACACGGTGCTACCGCCGGTCGAGATGGGCTCGGCGCAGAACATCGAGCCCTGGCCCTATGATCCCGCTGCCGCGAAGAAATTGCTGGCGGATGCCGGCTACCCCAACGGCTTCTCCATCAGCCTTTGGGCGATGCCGGTTTCGCGGCCTTACAACCCCAATGCCAAGCGCATGGCGGAGATGATCCAGGCGGATTGGGCGGCAATAGGCGTGAAGGCCGAGATCGTGAGCCTTGAGTGGGCCGCTTACCTGAAAAAAACCCAAGAAGGCGAGCAGGACGCCTTTCTGCTGGGCTCGACCAGCAACAACGGCGACCCCGACGATATCCTGACCAACCACCTGAGTTGCGCGGGTGCCAAGGCCGGCACCAACCGCACGCGCTGGTGCGACCCCGCCTACGACGCGTTGTTGGACCAGGCGCGGCAGACCTCGGACGTCGCGCGGCGGCGTGAGCTTTACGTCAAGGCGCAGGAGATCGCGCATGAAGAGGTCCCACTGCTGCCGATCGCGCACTCCCTGGTTTACGTGCCGATCCGCAAGGAAGTGCTGAACTACGTGCTCGACCCCTTCGGCCGTCAGAATTTCGCCAAGGTCGATTTAGCGCAATAGGCGCTACTCTGTCTCGACGCGGCGCAGCGGTACCGCGATATCGAGCCAGCCATGCGGCGTGACCTGCGCCCGGTCGCCGGGGCGCAGCAGCACCGTCGTCATCGCTGATTCGACGATCGCGGGGCCGGCGATCGACTGCGCCGGCGCCAGGCCCTCGAATTCGAAAACTGGGACCTCGATCCACCGGCCCAGATAAATTCGTCGCCTGCCCGAAGGCGCGCTCGGCGGCGACGGCGGCAAGCTCGGCTCCTGCGGCAGATCGGGGAGAATCCCCACCGCCGCCACGCGCGCATTCACGAGCACCGCTTCCTGGTCGCGCATGGCGTAGGTATAAAGCTCCTCGTGCCGGCGATGGAACCGCTCGACGATCTCCGGCAGCGGATCGGCGACATCCCAGTTGATATCATCGAGCGCCACGTTGATCTCGAAGATTTGTTCGCCATAGCGCATATCGACCGAGCGCAGTAGACGCATCGGCCCATTGTAGGATTGGCGCAGCCGCGCGCTCGCTTCATCCGCCATCGTCTCGAAGAGCCGCTTGACCCTGGCGCCATCGAGGCCGCCGGCATCGCCGATATGCGTGCGCGCCACTTCGAAGCGCAGATCGGTCGCGAGCATGCCCCAGGCCGAGAGCACCGCCGCAACGCGCGGCACGATCGCCCGCGTGAGATCGAGCTGACGCGCGACGTCGGTGACATGCAGCCCCGCGGCGCCACCGAACGAAAGTAGCGCGAAGCGGCGGGGATCGACGCCACGGCGCACCGAAACCACGCGGATGCCCTCGGCCATATTGGTATTGACCACACGGTGCACGCCCTCGGCCGCGGTGATCCGCGATACGCCGAGCTCCGCCGCCAGCCGATCGAGGGCTGCCTCCGCCGCATCTTTATGAAGCACGCTCCGCCCGCCGAGGAAATGACGGGCGTCGAGAAAGCCCAGCACCAAGTTGGCATCGGTGACCGTGGGCGCGGCCCCGCCTTTGCCATAGCAGGCCGGGCCGGGATCCGCACCGGCGCTTTCCGGCCCCACGTGCAGAATGCCGCCGGCATCGACTCTGCCGATCGAGCCACCGCCCGCGCCCAGGCTCACGATGTCGAGGCTATTGAGCGCGACCCGGTGCCCGCCGACCTTGCGGTCGACCGCGAGCGCAGGCGCGCCATCGACGATGAGGCAAATATCCGTGCTGGTTCCGCCCATGTCGAAGGGGATGAGGTTGGGCGTCCCCATCAGCTTTGCCGCATAGCGGCTGCCGGCAACGCCGCCGGCCGGTCCCGAGAGCACGGCGCCCGCGGCAAGACGCGATGCCTCCGCTACCGGAACGACGCCGCCATGGGACTGGATGATCAACAGAGGTCCTCGATAGCCCGCCTCGGTCAGGCGCTCGGCAAGCCGGCCGAGATAACGCGAGAGCGCCGGTCCCACATAGGCATTGACCACGGTGGTGGAGACGCGCTCGAACTCCTTGATCTGCGGGAACACTTCCGACGAAAGCGATACATAGGCGTCGGGCATCGCGCGTGCCAATGCCTTCGCGGTCGCGCGCTCGTGGCGCGGATCGCGATAGGCGTGCAGATAGCAGACCGCCACCGCCTCCACTTGATCGTGCCGCAATTGCTCGATCGCGCGCTCGAGCGAGCGGCGATCAATCGGGGTCGCCACCCGGCCATCGGCGCGCATCCGCTCGCGCACGCCGAGGCGCCGGTCGCGCGGCACCAATTGCAGCGGCGGCGGCATGCGGAGGTTGTAGCGCTGATCCTTGAGCCCCTCGCGCATTTCGATTACGTCGCGATGGCCCTCGGTGGTGAGAAGCCCGAGCCTTGCCCCTTTGTGCTCCAACAGCGCATTGGTCGCGACCGTGGTGCCGTGCACGATCCGCTCGGTCTCGGCCAGCAATGCCTCCAGCGAGAGACCCAGCGCGCGCGCCAGACCGGCGAGGCCTTCCATGACGCCGACCGAGGGGTCGCGCGGCGTCGAGGCAACCTTCTCAAGGGTTGCGCGGCCTGCGGGATCGACTGCAACCAAATCCGTGAAGGTGCCGCCGACGTCGATACCAACCCGGATCATCGCCCCCTGCCCCGGCGCGATTTAGCGAGGCGGCTCGGGGCCTTGCGTCGAGGCTTGCGGGCGGTTTCCGTCACGAAGCCCAATTCGCGGTCGCGAGCCCGGGCCTCTGCGCTGCGTTTCCTGGGATCACCCCATCCGCCGCCGCCGCCGGATTCAATATGGAACACATCACCGGGCCGGATTGGGATGCCGATTTCCTTGGTCTTGAGCACGCGCGGCTTCCGTCCGCGCGAATGCATTACATAACGGTGCGGCAGGCCGTCCTTGCCGCCGAGGATGCCACAGGCTCCATGCCGCACGCCGTCGCCCGCGGTATTGCCGAGCGCGGGTTCTTTGATCTCCGGCACCATCTCGAGCGTGCATCCGGTGCCGCCGTGATATTGACCGTCGCCGCCGGAATCCGGCCGGAACTCGTGGCGTCGGAAGAACAGGGGAAAGCGCACCTCCGTCACTTCAAGGCTGCCGAACTTGATTCCGCCCGCCGCCTGCCACTCGCCGGCACCCGGCCAGCCGTCTCCGGCCGAAGACCCTCCGCCGCCCGGACGCGCCTGGAACATGTGCCAGATGAAGGCGCGGCCGTTGCGAGGGTCCTTGCCCTGGATCGCGATGCGGAAACGCCGGCCCCAGCCGGCCATGGCGCGGTCGGGGCAGGCCGGCGCCAATGCTCGGATCACAGCTTCGATGATTTCTTGGCCACAATGGTTGGTGGCGAGCGTCACGGGCGCACCCTCGTTCGCCCAAACGACTGTGCCCGGCTTGGCAATCACCTCGACCGGGCGAAAGGTACCGTCGTTCTTCGGGGTGTCCGGATCGATCAAGTAGGAGAGTGCGACCGCGACTGCCGAGCGCATGTTGGGATAAGAGGAATTGACGAAGCCGATGACCTGCGGATGCGAGTCCGAAAGATCGATCGTGAGATCGCTGCCGCGCTTGTTGACGGTGGCGCGAATGTAGACGTCGGTGAAACCGTGCCCGTCATCGTCGAGGATCGCTTCGCCCCGATAGGTGCCGTCCTTCCACGCCGCGATGACCGCGCGGGTCTGACGCTCGGCACCATCGAGCACGGCCTCGATCGCGGCATCGCTCGTGTCCCAGCCGAATTCCTGCGCCAGAGCGAGCAGCCGCCGCTCGCCGACCCGCGCCGATCCGATCATCGCCGCCAGGTCGCCGCGGAAGTCGCGGGGATGGCGCACGTTCGTAACCAACATCTCCATGACGTCGCGGCGCAACTCGCCCCTCTCATAGAGACGGAGCGGCGTGATGCGGATGCCTTCTTGCCAGATTTCGGTCGCCGCCGCGTTGTAAGCGCCGTGCGTGGCGCCGCCGATGTCGCTCTGATGCGCGCGGTTGATGGACCAGAATACCGGGCGCGAGTCATGGAACACCGGCACGAAAGCGGTCAGGTCCGGAAGGTGATTGCCGCCGTGATAGGGATCGTTGAGCAAGAACACGTCGCCCGGATGGATATCTTCGCCGAAGAAATCCCGGACCGAGCGCGCGGCCCAGGGCAGCGCCCCCACATGGATCGGCACGTGCTCCGCCTGCGCGATCAGCCTTCCGTCCAGATCGCAGATTCCGGTGGAGAAGTCCCGGCTGGAGTTGAGAATCTGCGAATAAGATGTGCGGAGCATCGCCTCGCCCATCTCCTCGACGATCGCGAGCAGTCGATGCTGGATGACCGAGACCGTGATCGGATCGACGTTGCGCAGCATTTTCGCTCCCGTCCTTTGCTCGAGCCGTTTGCCTTAGTGCCATGTCGAGAGAATGCCGACAAGCCGGCGGGGCGGCTAGCCTTGGTCATCGTGAGTACGACGAACTCCTACTTCGTCCCAAACAACCGGTCCCCGGCATCGCCGAGACCGGGAACGATGTAGGCGTGCGCGTTGAGCTTCTCGTCGATCGCCGCGGTGAAGATCGGAACGTCCGGATGCTCGGCACGCATCAGCGCGAGGCCGTCGGGTGCCGCCACCAGGCAGACGAACTTGATCGGTACGGCACCGAATTCTTTGAGCCGCGTTATCGCCGCCGTCGCGGAATTGCCGGTCGCCAGCATGGGATCGACCAGGATGGTGAGCCGCTGCGCTATATCCTCCGGCAGCTTCAAATAGTATTCGACCGCCGCGAGGGTCGTTGGATCGCGGTAAAGGCCGATATGACCGACGCGCGCGGTGGGCACCACTTCGAGCATCGCGTCCACGAAACCGAGGCCCGCGCGCAAAATCGGCACCAGGCACAGCTTCTTTCCCGACAGCATCGGGGCGCGCGTTTTGCAGATCGGCGTCTCGATCTCTTTTTCCTCGAGCGGCAGGTCGCGCGTCGCCTCGTAAAGCAGCAACGGGCCGATTTCGCGCAGCAATTGGCGAAAGAGCGCCGTTGGCGTCTCCTTGCTGCGCATCAGGCTCAGCTTGTGCTGTACCAGCGGATGTCGGACCACCACCGGGTCTTGCGTCATCGCAACCTCGTTCATGGAGACCACGTCAGAATACCGTGCCGTCGCTTTCGATGGCGAGCGGCGATACGCCGCCGGGACGACGCTCCAGCGCGATTCGCCGGCCTGCGGCCCAGGTACCGCCTTCGAGGACACGGGCCAGCGGCAATGCCTCGGCGCCGAGCCCAAGGCAGAGCCGCAGCGCCTCGGCAAGACGATCCAGCAGCGCGACGGTGAGGGCCCGCCACTCGACCACCGCCTCGTCACCGACGTTCAACCGCTCGGCCGCAAGCCGCGGATCACGCGGCTCAATCAGGCCGGTGTCGATCATCAGCCCGCCATTGCGATACTCGGCGAGACCGGTCAGGCCATCGATCTCGGTAACACGCGCTCCCGTATCCTCGATCGGTTCGATCAGCGAGTAAACGAGCCATTGCGAGAGCTTGTGGAGTGGCATATAGCCGCTGGTCGGGTCGTCGGTCTGCAACGCTCGGTGGCGCCACGTGTCGCCGAGCGGAACGCCTTCAAGAGCGAGCCGTCCCGGCCAGATGCCGCCGAGCCCATGAAGGAGCAGCTCGAGAATTCGCGGCGCCGCAATCGCTCCGCCCGCGCTCTCGGCCATCAAGTAATCGAACAGATTGCCGAAGCGTGCGTCCGGACCGAACAGGCTTCGCTCGCCTGCGAGCGCCGCCGCGAGGCGGTGCAGCAAGCCGAGCCGCCCCTCAAGCCCCGGAAGCGGGTTAGACGCCGCGACCTGCAGCCCGTCGGCGAGCTTCGCGAGATCAAGCGCTGCAAGCCCGGCAGCGTCGGCGCGAAGTGAGGCGCGAGCCGAGCCCGAGAATGCGCCGGCGCGGAAAAGATGCAGGCTCGCGACCGCGAGTCCTTCGGAGCGACCGTACTCCGCACCGCCCTTTTCCCGATAGCGCCAGCGATCCCCGGCGCCGGCGTCGAGCAGCACGCTCGTGAGCGCAAGGTCAAAGCGAATCCGCGCGCGTTCCGCCGGATCGAGCCCGCCAATCTCATCCGCAAGCTGCGCCCAGCGATCGACGCCGCCTGCCGTGAAGTGCCGCCACCGGCTGTGAAAGGGAATGGCGAGATCGGGATAGCGGGCGCGGATGGTATCGAGCACGTACCGCGCCGCGTCCAGCAATCGCTCGGGCCTATAGACGAAGTGTGCCAGCGCATCGCGCTCGGCGAGCCCCAGCAACCGTGCTGACCGCTCGCGCACCGCCGCGGCCCTAAGGAGTTGCGCCGCCGGCGACGCGATGCCGTCGATTTTGGGCACCCTTCCGCCGCTACTCGTCGAGCGAGCGGCCTTTGGGGACGGCAAGATCATCGGCACCCGGCGCATTCCTGGTGAAGTACCCAGCGGCCTTCTTCGCATCCATCTCAACGCGCGCATCCGCCGGGATCAGCTCCTCGGGAATCTCGACGCGCTCGACAACCTCGATGCCGCTCTCGACGATCGGGCGGAATTTCATGTCGCTCATGGAGACGAAGCGGTCGATGCGGGTGATGCCGAGCCAGTGGAGCACGTCCGGCATCAGCTCCTGGAAGCGCATGTCGTGCACGCCGGCGACGCATTCGGTTCGATCGAAATACGTGGCGGCGCGGTCGCCGCCGCTCTGGCGCTTTCGCGCGTTGTAGACGAGGAATTTGGTGACCTCGCCGAGCGCGCGGCCCTCTTTGCGGTTATAGACGACGATCCCCGCCCCGCCTTCCTGCGCGGTCGCGGTACAGACCTCGACGCCATGGGCGAGATAGGGCCGGCAGGTGCAGATATCCGAACCGAAGACGTCGGAGCCGTTGCACTCGTCGTGGACGCGGCAGGCGAGCTTGCGTGCGGGATCGGCGGCCGCGGCGAGATCGCCGAAGCAATAAACCGTGACGCCACCGATCGGCGGCAGGAACACCTTGAGATCGGGGCGCGTCACCAGCTCTGGAAACATGCCGCCGGTGTATTCGAAGAGACCCTGCCTGAGCGCGCTCTCGGCGATGCCAAAGCGCTCGGCAACCCCCGGCAGGTACCAGACCGGCTCGATCGCGGCCTTGATGACCTTGGCTGCCCCGCTCTCCAACAAGATCTCGCCGTCGGGCTTGAGGCGGCCGGCCGCGATCGCCTGGCGCAGTTCCGGCATGTGGATGTGAGCGCGAGTGATGGCGATGGTCGGGCGGATGTCCCAACCGTCGGCGAAGCGATCGGCGAACACATCGGCGACGCAATGTCCCCACGGATCGAGCGAGACGATCTTCTTCACCTCCGCCCATTGAGGGTGAGGGCCGACCGGCTCCGCCGGCGCGGTGTTGGTGAGATCGGGCACGTGGATCGGGCTCAGCCTGCCCGCGGCGATCGCGAGCGCACGGTAAACCGAGTAGGCACCGGCATGAGCGCCTATCACGTTGCGCCGGCCTTCCTTGGGCGAGGCGATGACCGGGCCACGCTCGACGCCGGTCGGCGCACCCCAACGAATCGCGGGCGGCACCCTTCCGCCGGTCGGGTGCGAAGTCAGAATGATATGCTTGCGCATGGGACGGTTGCCCGAACCGCTAAAACAAAACGGTATCACACGCATCGGCCATTGGCACGGCCAGCGTCATGGTCAGGTTAATTACAGGTTGGAGCATGTTGTCTTATAACTCGGCAGATCATTACAAAACAGCGAGGGCGCAGATCAGCGTTCTGATTGGGATCCGCATGGGCCGATTTTCCGCAAGCGAGTATAAAAAATACAGGTATTTTTGTAGAAGACAAACCGGATTTGTTCCCAAGTCAAATCAGCCTTTTCCGGGGATGGCAGGTTAGTTTCAAGCTCAGAAGAGTGTGATCACCACGTACCCGCCAAAGCCCTTCGTCGCGTTTCGTTTTATTTCGTCGCGTTTCCTTTTATTACGTACCGACTCGTAAGCCAACCTCTCGCTCACTCGTGGTCACACGGAGGGGAAACGACCATGCCGAATCTCAGACGGGCGACAATTTCGGCGATAGCCGCGGCCACGCTTATGCTTTTGCCAGCGGATGGTCGGGCGGCTAGGTCAGCCTACGTAGTGGGAATGGGACTCCACTCCTGCGCCGAATTCGGACAAGACTACAAGGCCAGCCCTCAGTATTGGGAGCCGCTGTATTTCTTCTGGGCGCAGGGTTACATGAGTGGAATAAATTTTCTCTCCATGCCCGTGCTCAACAAGTATCACGACCTCAGCGCGATGACGGTTGACGAGCAGATGTTGCGGCTCCGAAATTACTGCGATGCGCACCCCCTCAAAAGTTACTACGACGCCGTGCTCGAGTTGTTTGACAGCTTGCCTATGTTGCCGGCGAAAGGGCAACCGTGATCGGACATCTCTCCCTTCACCCCAGGGGGTGCCAGACCCTCAGTCGGCCTCCCCGTTCGCACTGAGGGTCTGACTACCCCGGCGGAAACATCAGCCAGGACGACCACAATCGCAGGCTCAAGCTAAAATCCCGCCCAGGTCCCGATTAAAGCTCCGTAATGTGGCCACGCACTGCGACCGGTCACATCCCACCGACGATTCATCCGTCCGCGATCCCTGTTTTTGGGCGTTTCAGGCTTGCTTTCGCACCCTTTCAGACGAACAAGGAGGCCGATTGAGGCGTCACGCCGTTTAGAGATCTTGGCCCAGTGGATAGATCATTGCTGGTTTTCGCCTTCGACCTTCCAATCATCGGCACTTGTCTGAGTGGGGTGCACAGGATTTCCGAATGACGTGAGCGCCGCGACCACTTCGTGGATATGGTTACCGCCGTTGCTGATCACAATTTTTATGTCTAACACCACGAGCGGCGGGTTGCCGGGCACCAATATGATTTCCATTTCGCCTGTGCAGTCTTGCTTGACACTGTAGGTACCGGTCTCCATTCCGAAGTCGGTGTTGGCGCCGGTGTCGCCTGTGTAGTCCTGCTGTTTGAGGTGTCCCCTGCCGTCGAAGTACTTGATGCCCGTCACTACCTCCGGGTATGGGAGCAGCATCCCCTGCGTGTCGTGTGGAGTGTACAAGGTTGCGCCGAACGCGTATTCGCCCTGCAATGTCGCGTCCGAGCAACCATCGGCCCAAGCCGCGCCGCTCAGCGCTGGCAGTGCAATTGCGGTCGCGAGCACGCCTCTCCAAAGCCACTTGCTCATTCTTGCCTCCATGAATGAAGCGGATACCTCTGATACCAAGGTTGCGTGATAACGGCCGTGAAGAGCGCGTGAATTCTGCGTGAATAATTGGAAATCGCGCCTGAGAGCGGTTCGTTTCACCGAATACGACGGAGATCTGAAACTGATTCGCATCGGGCGGGCAGCATTAGCCGCTTGCCGGCCCTGACCCGCGCCAACCACGCTTTTCGTGCTTCACGCAGAGCGATGAGAAATTTTCTGCGCCTTACGCATGAAGCGTGGCAGCATCCTAAATGCGGGGTCGAGCACCCCCTTGACGACGCGGGCGCGCGCAAGTGGCATTAGCCTGGCTACGGACACAGAAGACCTTCTCAGGGTGCACCATGCGGGTCAAAGAGTGGTTCGATCGGTTCAAGGATTCATTTCGAAAAAACCCATTCGCCTGGATTTTCTTCGTGCTCCTTGTCGGATCGATTTACCACCAATATCGAACCGGGAGCGACCTTTCAAAGGTCTGCGAGGATGTAGAAGACATGATAAGGGAGCCGCCTTTCCCGAGCCGGGAGACCATGGCTCCGTGGCAGAAAAAGGCGGCGGCTGAGATCGAAGCTATTTGTGGGGCTCGCCCAGCCAAGGCAGAAGCTGAGTAAAAAACTCGAACGCACGGCGTACATAGTTTTGATGCTTTGGTAAGCGCTCCCCGAGTGGAGTGATTGAATCCGGAACATGCTGACGGCTTGGCATAGCGAGCGCAGTTCCGTCGAACCCGCTCGACCCCGTGGCATGGATTTTTGAGCCGCCTTAACGTGATTCCGGAAGACTTGCCGGATCGCACACCGCGAGCCGAGAATGCGCGGTCAACCCGATCAGAAAGGGAGGCCAGTCATGGTCGCAACGCGATGCACCGTCATGATGGCACTCGTTGGTCTGGTCCTGGCGGTGACCAGCAGCACGGCGCTAGCACAAGGAACGGTACAGACAGGTAAGAGTTGCACGTTCCATCCCAAGGACGGCAGCGCGCCGGTTTCAGTCGCGAACGGTGAAACTTATTCGCCGGCGATTCAGGGGAGCCAACAAAAACACCTGATTGGAGGAAAGTGGAAGTGCGAGGACGGTAAACTCACCAAGGTTCCCGAGTAGCGACGCGCACCTGAAAAAACTTTAATAATACCCGGCAACGTTCCATTCACTAGCCGCTGCGAGACTGCGACACGCCGGGCTCCCTCACGCACACTTCAGTCCGACTGCGTGAGACCCGTGGACGAACATTTGATGGGCTCCGTCACCAGCAGGGCGGGGCCCATCGTGTTTCAGCGTTCTCCGATCCTGTGCGGAGCAGTTAGCAGACCGCAATTCACTGCCAATGTCGCTTCTGCGAGCACAGTCACGAGCAGCAGGGCGAATGCGATATAACCGAAGTTTGCCAGATCAATGCTGGCCCCACGGCTATGAAGCTCAGCCCAACCCACGAACCCACCGAGTAGGTTCGCGAGCACTATCAGGACAATGGAGCGACGAAGATTCATGGGGCTCGCTTTGCTGATCTGCACAAAAAGAATCCATCGAATACCCAATCAATCGCAATCGGAATTGCAGGTGATATGGCGAAAAAGCAGGATAACGCCAACCCGATTGTTCATCTGACGACATATCGCACCGCGAGCGCAACCAGCCAAACCAGGAGCGCAAAGGCGGCTAGTACGTCGATCACGATGATATCGGGGTGCCCAGTGCTCGCGGTGAGAATTGATGCGATGATCAGGAACAAGGTAATTCCGCGCGCAAGCCAGAAGATGATTTTAGCAAGGCGCATGGGCAAGCCAGTGGAACAGGCCACGGCACATCACGATTTATCTCCCTGGTCTCACTGGCGGCGAGGTTCTTGCTTTTGTTCGTGGTCAAAAAAAGTGTGGCCAAGCCGCACCCAGCTTTGCGTCATCGTTCTGAGCTGTTTTCAGCATGGCAATCGTCTCGGCATTCGGCGACGCGATCTTTATCGGGTAGACGCCGACATTCGCTGTCGGCCAGCCGAGCGCCTCGATCATCTCGGCGGTTAGGCGGCGATAGATCATAATTACGTCGCCGGCGATCCGAAGATGATAGCTGCGTTGAGGATTTGCCTCGAACCAGTCGAGCACGGCTCTCATCGCGGGATTGTCGTAGTCGCTCATCGCTTCGCTTCCCGCCTCAGCCTGAAGCTCTCATGCGCTGGCGGCGTCGCTTCGCCTTCAGTTTACCCTTCCGTTTTTTCTGGCGGATTTTAATGCTCGACCGCGCCACATTTGCCTCCCTCGATCGTCGTTTGCCCTTCAACTTGAACTTTACACCGGCTCCCAGCCGTTTTCAGAGATGAATTCGACTCCGGCCTGCCAGCGCGTGCGCGATCACTGCTGGTGCTGCGGCCTGAGGGTCTCGGGAAGCCTACCTTCCCCAGCGCCAGCGCGGCGGCTCACCAGTGACAAAGGCGATCACGACAGCAACGCCCGATATCAGCGCCGTCGCCACGAGGAATAGAAGAGTAGCCAGTCTCGGTTCCGCGCCGGACTGCACCGCGCGAATGAAGATTACCGTGCTCGCGAGGAGCAGCAGTACTAGAACCACGGTCACGATCCATCCCTCGACGGAGGCCGGCGTCCAACCCCAGCCGTAATGGCGCGCCTTGAACCAAAACTTCGTCATCGCTGCCACCTATTCGTGTGCGCATTCGCTGGATAGGTCACGAAAGCCCCGCCCGCGGTCCATGATCAAATACCTCCCGTAAACTTGGTAAACGGCTGCGGCGGCGCTTTTTCTTCCACCTATCAAGCGCTTCGCATCAGAGAGAGAGGGACACAACTTTGCTCGACGACGCTCAACTTTAGAGCATCTTAAAAGGTTCCAAGAGAACCCCAGTCTTGGAGAGAACACCCATTTTCTCAATACAACCGCTGCACAGAACCATCGCTGCCTCTTCGACCGCAGTCGCACTCGCGCTGCTGTCGCTTCCGAATCTCGCGATGGCAGAAGACGATGAAGTCCTGCTTCAGGCAGTCGGGTTCGGCCTCACCGGCAGTGACAACGCCCTCGTTCAGATCGTTGACCGTTCTGAATGCATTTTCAGCTTGCAGGGTTCCGGAGAGTACGGAGAACGCTACGTGGAGATATTTCATTTAAGCAACGTCGATGTGGATAGGCTCACAATACGAATCTTTGGCCCTGGCAATGCCGGTCCCGTCGAGGTGAGTTTGCACGGTGAGGCTGTGGTGTACGAAAAAAAAATCCTGGTGCAGCCCGACTATCATGTACCAAAGGCAAAGTTTGTTCCGGAAGCGGACCAGAAATCAAACGAGTATAAGCTAACACTCAATACCGCGGAGGGTGACCGAGTGAACCGGGCGTGGGCCTATATCTATAACAATGGATGTCACGGCAAAAAAAGTCCGTTCTAGCCAAGCGGCACTTCATCCATGCGCCCTTTCTCGAGACCTCGCGCGGGGCAGCGCCCTCGATATGCCCCTGGGCGCGCGCCACTCGGAAATTCACCGCCAACAATGCGGCAACGCGTCCAGAGGCATCGCGAGTTAAAGTGCCGATTTTTGAATATCCAAAAAGAAAAAGGCCCGTTTTACAGGGCCTTAGATCCAGTTAATGGCGGAGGGAGGGGGATTCGAACCCCCGATAGGGATTTAAACCCCTATAACGGTTTAGCAAACCGCCGCCTTCAGCCACTCGGCCACCCCTCCGTCCGTGAGTGGAGCTTTCCACGGCGTATGCGGAAACCGCTTGTATAGACGGGGAAAATCGAAGTCAACGTGAAGAACCATGCTCGCGTCGCAATCCGGACAGTCCGCGAAGGAAATCCCGGTGTTGGGCACGGATTGGCCACGCGCTCGCAGATCACCGGGTCTCGCCGCCCATCGCAGCTTCGATCGCGTCCGCTCCTGCCTTACCCTTGAACTTGTGGGCGTAGATGCCGAGTGTCGTCAGCGACGAATATGGCCGAGCCGCTTGCTAATCGAGACCACGTCGGGCCCCGCGTCGACCAGTGCTGAGGCGTGGGTATGCCGCAGAGAGTGAAACATCACTGGTGGCAGCCCGAGCGCCTTGACGGCGCGGCGCGCCATCGACGGTGCGGCTGGTCTTGGACTTTGGCCAACAACAGACGTCTTCCTGGTGTGGAAGGCGAACTCGACCGCGCTCAGAAGTATTTCAGTATAGCAATGCACCCGATGTGCTACCGTCTCAGATAAATGCGATGAGCACTGTCTAGATTTCGCAAGGCTGGAATTTAACTGGCCAACTGTCTGCACTCGTCGCCCAGCGCTGCGTTATTGTTGCGGTGAGGACATTCGAGGATGAACCGCATCAGTCGCCGAAAGGTCATCCGAGGCGCTACCGCTGCTGCCGCGATGACGCTGAGCGCGCCGTCGGTTCACTCCCAGAAGGGCGAGCAAACCCTCCGTTTCGTGGCGCAAGCCGATCTGAAAATCCTCGATCCCATCTGGACGACCGCCTATATCACGCGCAACCACGGTTACCTTGTGTACGACACCCTATTTGGTACGGACGAGAACTCGCGTATCAAACCGCAAATGGTCGATCGGGTGACCATCTCTCCAGACGGCATGACGTACACTTTCACGCTGCGCGACGGCCTTCAGTGGCACGACGGACAGCCGGTACTATCGGAAGACTGCGTGGAGTCGCTGAAGCGTTGGGGAAGGAAGGATCACTTCGGTCAGCTCCTCATGGCGCATACAGGCAAGATCGCACCGGTCGACAAGAAGACCTTTACGCTGGAGCTTGCCGAGCATTTTGGTCCCGTTCTCGATGCGCTGGGGAAACCGTCAAACAATGTGCCCTTCATGATGCCAGCGCGGATCGCGTCCACACCTCCGGACGAGCAGATCAAGGAAATCGTCGGTTCCGGACCGTTCAAGTTTGCGAAGGACGAATGGCAACCGGGCGAACAGGCCGTATATGTGCGAAACGCGGACTATATGGCGCGTGACGAGCCACCGAGCGGATCGACCGGCGGCAAGAAAGTGTACGTCGACAAGGTCGTCTGGCGATATATCCCCGATCCCTGGGACGCCGCGGAGGAGCTCGTTGCAGGCAAGGCGGACTGGTGGGAGCAACCGCCGCTCGACTTCATCTCGAAGATACAGCAGCACCCGGACCTGCAGACGTTCCTCATTGATCCCCAAGGGACACAAGGCTGGCTGAGGCCGAACTGGCTCCACCCGCCTTTCGACAATAAGAAAGCGCGCGAGGCACTGCTCCACATGATGGACCAGGCGACATATCTTGCTTGGGTGTTTGGACAGTCACAATATTATCGGACCTGCAATTCGGTATTTGCCTGCGAGGGTCCGTACGCGACGAAGATCGGTGCCGAGCCGATCGCGGAGCACAACCTCGCACGAGCGAGGCAGCTCGTGCAGGAGTCGGGCTACGATGGCCAGACGGTAGTGGTGCTCCACGTCAGCGACATTCCGTTCATCAATGCCGCAGCGATTGTCACGCGCCAACGGCTGGAGTCGATCGGGTTCAAGGTCATCCTCAAGGAGATGGATTGGTCGACGAACCTGATAGTGCGATCGCGCAAGGATCCGCCCGACAAGGGCGGCTGGAACCTGCTTCACACCTGGTGGCAGGCGGCGGACGTGGCCAATCCCGGCGTCCACTTCGGCGTGTCGGGCGCTGGCCCGCGCGCTTGGTTCGGATGGCCGGATGTCCCTCAGCTTGAGAAGCTCGTCACCGACTGGGTGCGCGCGACCGACCAAGCGAAACGGAAACAGATTGCCGACGAGGTCCAGAAGGTCGCTCTAAGCGAAGTGACGTACGTGCCGTGGGGAGAATGGGTCCAGCCAACGGCTTTGCGAAGGAACGTCCGGGACGTCCTCAAGTTCGCAGCGCCGATTTTCTGGAATCTGAGGATCACGTAGAGCGACGCAATTGCTTTCTCGATGACCAATTACGTAGCGGTCGCGCAGTCATATTGTCGCGCGTGTCAAATAGAGCGGGGATCGCCAAGGCGATCGCCTGATCGCGCCTACCGGCGATATGGTCCGTTAATGGGATGGTCCGGCCGTGCTCCTGCCCGGTCAGCAAGTAAGCTGGCCGGCGACACCCAAACTAGGAGCACGCCATGACCGAGACATTTAAGACTGCGGTTCGCACAATTGGTATCGATATCGGC